>Ga0209125_1000044_pt1 | contig 213850 bp, 216 predicted proteins | sample BarGraIncub1131A_FD_184503 | JGI IMG/M metagenome (GOLD analysis project Ga0209125, IMG submission 184503) | Arctic peat soil microbial communities from Barrow, Alaska - Barrow Graham LP Incubations 11-31A (SPAdes) (version 2) | ecosystem: Environmental > Terrestrial > Soil > Wetlands > Peat... | reverse complement strand
TGGCTAGGTCGGAGGTTAATGAGGTTATGTTAGCTTTGGCTGTTATGCCTGTGTAGGAGACTATGGTTATGGCTGCTAGGATGCCTATGATTACTATGACTACTAGGAGTTCGACGATTGTGAAGGCATGATTATTAGACTGTGGAATAACCTTGTTCATTGCTTAGAGTATAGCATTAGGGGGATGTCGTTAGCAAGCTTAATTATCATTGCTGTTTGATATATCGTTCAGCACGGCGGGCAATTTCGGCAGCTTCGTCAGTCGAGACGACTAGGGCTGGCTTACTGCTAGCTATGGCGATATTGGCGTCAGCTGGCTCAAAAGTATTATTATTAATCTCTTTATCACATACAAATCCAAGATATTCCATACGACTTAGAATTCGCTCACGAACAATACTTGAACGTTCACCAATCGTACCGGTAAATATAATACTATCAGCGCCATCCATACTAGCCGCCATTTGGCCGATTGCTTGTTGGATTCGATAAATAAATAGGTCAAGCGCTAATTTAGCTCGCTTGTCACCCTGCTCTTCGCTAGCTAATAATTGACGAATATCATTTGAACTACCACTAACACCGAGTAACCCGCTGTTTTTGTTTAAATATTGTTCAAGGCCGACATCTGTCAAACCAAGTTCACGCTTGATAGCAAGTGCGGCTGAAACATCAATATTACCGCTTCGTGAAGCCATCATTAGGCCTTCAAGTGGTGAATATCCCATAGTCGTCTCGACACTTTTACCATCGACAACTGCAGTAATACTACTGCCACTACCAAGGTGACAAATAACAGTTTTAGAGGTAAGTAGTGATTTCTCAGTTAGATAATGAACAATTGATCCGACTGAAATGCCATGATACCCGTAGCGTTTAATACCAGATTCGTCAGCAAATTTAGTATCGATACCATAGTACCAAGCATGGTTTGGTTTAGTTGCGTGAAACGCCGTATCAGAAATCGCAATAAGTGGAGTTGATGGGAAATGACTCTTGATCTGCTTAATCTCGGCAAGAACAGTCGTAATATGGAGTGGCGCCTTTTGTTGGATAGCTTCAAGCGTTGATTCGACTTCGTCAGTCAATAATTCATCTTTTGTAAAACGCATGATTGGCGCGACAACTCTGATGCCAATAGCAGTTAGCTCATCAACTTCGCTTATAATATTATGCTTGTGTAGTAATGGCAGAATGTGACTTGATACACCACTTAGATCAGAATCATTACAATCAATAGGATACTTTTCACCTTTATATTCGACTTTACCAATAACTTTATTATCTTCGAACTCGAAATTAATGTTAGCTAATTTTTCACCATCAGCGAACAAAGCATATTTGCGACTTGAGCTGCCTGGGTTTACAACAAGTATTAACGATTTTGATGCCATATATTCATCCTTGGTAATTCAATACCTGATTCTATAATTTAATATTTATTCTCTATAATTTTAACACATTACTGACGAGTAACTTTTACCATCGCATGGCGAATTGGACGACCGTTTAGCGCATAGCCCGCTTGCATCTCTTCGGCAATTATTTCATTCTCGCCCTGTGCGTCTTCGTCAAACAAAATCGCTTCGTGAAAATCAGGATTAAATACCGTACCAGGCTTGGCGTCGATGCGCTTTAAATTCATACTATCAAGTGAGTTCTCGAGATTTTTTACTAGCTTTGATACACTTTGAACCCATTCATTTTCTTTCAAATCATCAGGAATATAGGCAATGGCTCGTTCGATATTGTCGATAACTGGTAATAATTTCAGAATTGCACTAGCCTGACCTGATTCACGCACCAAAATCTTGTCAGATTCGCTGCGTTTACGATAATTTTCAAAATCTGCACGAGTTCGCTGTAGATCATTTGTAAGCTCGGCTAGTTTTTGTTCGTTCTCAATCATAACATCTCTTTTTGGTTTCTTTGCTTTGTCTGTCATTTAAATAATTCCTAAATTTTTAATTTATAAAACTTCCTCTAACATCGCACCAGCGTGACGAACAAGTCGCATAACCTTGGCGTAACTTTGTCTGGTTGAGCCTAATACTCCAATATAACTTCGGTCACTATATGGTGATCGAAAACGACTAATTATCAAGCTAACACCACTGGTTTTGCCAATTGGGTTCTCGGCACCAATATAAACATTTAACGGCTCGTTTGGCGCAGCTTCACGTAACCATGGCTCTAGATTATCAAGCAATCTGGCAACAGACTGAGCGTGATTTGCCTGAGCAAATTCGGGTTGAGAAAATAAATTTCCAATGCCACTCATATACAGCTCATCACCGATAGTGGCAATCCCCAAGTTATGGGTTAGATCAACCAAGCTATCGACTGCGCTTCGAATAGCGCGGTCGGCATGATTACTATTAGTGTTCACTCTTGCCTCGATCGTCTTCGCACCGCGATCGAGTAAGAAAGGAGTATTGCTCTCGTTTGAATCATTCAACATATTAACATAAAACCTATAGCCAGCATCCGTCGGAATACGTCCAGCGCTGGTGTGAGGTTGAGCAATAAAACCCATTTCTTCTAATTTCACCATTTCACTACGAATAGTTGCGCTTGATACGCCAAATAGTTTTGCTAGCATTACACTACCAACCGGCGCCGCAATCTCGGCGTGTTGTTCAATAATGGCTGATAAAATCTGAATTTGACGCTCTGTCATGTCAATATTATATCTTGTTTTGGCACTCAATGTCAACGAGTGCTAAATGTCTTGCTTTATAGCATCAAGTAAATCACGAGCTCGCAAACGAGCTTCGTCATCACCACGACCAAAAACGTCATTTTCGTGACGAGCTATTTTGTCAGCTATTCTGACTGCGCGATCAAGATCATTATTAATAACAAAATGATAATGAGGAACGCTAAGCACGTGCTCTAACTCGTTTATAGCGATTTCTCGACGATCTTTCCAATCTTTATCAAATAACTCAATCGAGTCATACCTATTCTTGATTCTTTTTTGCCAAGTTTCATAATCGGGTGGAACGATAAAAATAGCCGTCACATTATTTGGCGCAATGTCATAAAATGACGATATACCATTTACCTCAATATCGCTAATCGCAATCTGGTTATTAAGACTAGCCTCTGCAAGCTCACCAACGCTTACTCCATAATAATTGCCACCATAACAATTAACTTCAATCATCTTATGATCAGCCAACAAAACAGCCATCTGGTCACGAGATACGAAATGATAATCTTGTCCATCTTTTTCCATTACGCCATTATTAACACGAGGTTGTCTAGTTGTGTGAGATATAATGAGGTGATAATCAGAAGAATCAAGCAGCTTGTTCAAGATAGTATCTTTACCAGCTGAAGTTATCCCGACTAAAAATACAGTCTTGGATTCTCTTACTGTATTAATACCAATATGATCAATTTTATAATCTTCAGCTAACTTTTCTATTTTCATTAACCAATTCTAACACTTTAATCGCGTTTTAGCATCACAGTAAAAGCTTCGGACGGAATATCAACTTTACCAAATCGCTTCATGCGTTTTTTACCCTTGGCTTGTTTGGCGAGGACTTTTTTCTTGCGGGACACATCGCCACCATAAAGACCAGTTGTAACATCTTTGCGATAAGCCGATAAATCAGCCCGAGCAATAAACTTACCACCAATTGCCGCCTGCAATGCAACTTGAAAGTTCTGACGGGGGATTACGTCTTTTAATTTATCGACAACTTCACGGCCTAATCTTTGCGACTCACTTCGGTGTGCCATAACACTAAGCGCATCAACCATATTGCCAGCAACATAAAAATCAACCCGAACCAAATCTTCAACTCGATACTTATCAAGTTCATAATTAAATGAACCGTAACCACTAGTTATAGATTTTAGTTGATCATAAAAATCAGTTAGCAAATTAGCAAGAGGCGCCTCGAAACTAATTAATGCTCGTTCCTCAATATAACTTAAATTATTTTGCAAGCCACGCTTATTAACTATTAGTTGCAAAACGGCACCAATATAAGATTTAGGCACCACTATTTCACCCTTTATCCAAGGCTCACGAATTTCTTTTATTCTACTAACATCAGGTAAATCACTGGCACTTTTAATATCAATCTCTTCACCAGTCGACAGTATCACTTGATAGTCGGTTGATGGATTAGTTACTATCAAATCCAAGTTATATTCGCGCTCTAGCCTTTCATGGATAATATCCATATGCAACAAGCCCAAAAAACCAATTCGGACGCCAAAGCCCAATACTGGCGAATTCTCGGGTTCAAATTGTAAGGCAGAGTCACTTAGACTTAATTTTTCAATAGCATCTTTTAAATTTTGGTAATCATCATTGCTAACTGGGAAAAACCCAGCATAAACAAATGGTTTAACTAATTTATATCCAGGTAATTGTGAATCCGTATGAGAGCGCTTGGTCGTAACTGTATCTCCTACTCTAGCATCACGAGTTGTACGTAAATTAGTAACAACATATCCAATCTCACCCGTTGCTAATTCTGAGCCAGCTTTCATAGCTGGCTCCAACACCCCAACTTCAAGCGCGATGCCTTCGGCATCAGTCGCCATCATTTCTATAACATCGCCCTTCTTAATCGCCCCGTCAACTATTCGCACATATAAAATCACACCACGATAATCATCATAGTAGCTATCAAAAATTAACGCTCTTGATGAAGCTTTTTCATCACCAGCTGGTGGTAAGATTCTATTAACAATAGCGTCTAAAACATCATCTACACCATCACCTGTTTTGGCACTTATCTTTAAAATATCATCTTCACTACAACCTAACAGATTAACAATCTCAGCACTAACACGCTTTACATCCGCAGCAGGCAAGTCGATCTTATTTAAAACTGGAATAATAGTAAGATCGACTGCAAGTGCCAGATAAACATTAGCTAAAGTCTGAGCTTGAATACCCTGACTAGCATCAACTACCAAAATAGCGCCCTCACAAGCCTGCAATGATCGACTAACCTCATAGCTAAAATCAACATGTCCTGGTGTGTCAATAAGATTAAGCTGGTAACCCGCATATTGCATACGAACTGGTGCAAGTTTAATGGTAATTCCCTTTTCGCGCTCTAGATCCATACTATCAAGCAGCTGCGATTTCATGTCACGCTTTTGAACAGTACCAGTTAACTCTAACATGCGGTCAGCCAATGTCGATTTGCCGTGATCGATATGAGCAATAATACAAAAATTACGAATTTTATTTAGAGTCATTTTGTTTTGAGCCTATACGTATAATCTTCTTAATTTGTGACGTAACCTGCTCAGCTTCTTGTAATTTAAATAAACGACTTATTAATAAGTAAAATAAACCACTAATCGCAACAATTAACAAAAACTTAGGAAAACTAGCAAGTAAACTTTGATCTTCAGCATTTAAAGGCATTAACGTAACACAAATATAAGTAACAACCCCCATTAATCCAGTTATACCAATCATACGAGTGACAGAATGGACAAAAAATACATCGAATAAACCTTTTATATGTCTAGACATCATCACAAACAAGATACACACCTCAACAACAGATACAATCGAAGTTGCCCAAGCCAGACCGTAAACTCCCATATCTAGACCCATAGAGAGCCATATTGCCAATATAATATTAAGCCCAATTGCAAAAAATGATATATAAAGTGGAGTTTTGGTATCTTGTTGAGCATAAAAGCTACGGGCTGATATATGATAAACAGAACGGAAAAGTATAGAAACTGCCAAGATACCCAAGATACTAGCCATCAAAGAGTCGCCACCGTTCTTAATAAAGTTTATTAAGTAACCACGACAGAAGAAAGTTATAACTGAGACTGGTAAAGCCAACCATATGATCACTCGTAATACTGCTTGTAATTCCTTCTTGAACAAATCAGGTCGGCCTTGACCTAAGCGCTCAGCCATCTTTGGAAAAGCCGCTGTGCTGATTGCCACTCCAATTAAGTTAATCGGCATATACGACATTGCCGAAGCCTGTTGATAAGCCCTAATTGTTCCGGCAGCCATACGGGAAGCCAGGTTAGTTTCGACAATACTGTTAACATAATCAATACCTTGATCTAACGATCTAGCAGGTAACAAAGATAACACTTTACGAAATCCACGATTACGCCAGTGAATTTTAAACCTATAGTCAAAACCCATACCGATCAAACCAAGACAGCTAATTATTAATTGCATAATAGACCCCAAAACTACGCCTAAGGCCACGCCCATAATACCGCCCTCAAATATCTGCACGCCAAATATATTTATTCCACTTGTAAAAAAGACTGCGCCAATAATAATACCGATGTTGTAAACAGCGGGCGCTAAAGCAAAGAAAGTGAATCGGCCGACCGCCTGCTGCATACTAGAAATAACAGATGCAATCGCAAATAAAAATGGGTTGACTGCAATCACCCTCATCATACTAACAGCCAAGGCGCGTCCAGATTCGTCCAAGCCTGGACCAACTACATATCTAACAAGTGGCTCAGCAAAAATAATTATTAAAACACTTGTAATTAAAGTAACTATCGCCATCAAATTCAACATACTTGTCGAAAGCTCCCAAGCTGACTTTTTATTGCCATCAGCTAGACGTTGATTAAAAACAGGTATAAAAGTAACGCTTAACGCACCCGAAACCAAGATAAAAAACATAAAGTCCGGCACCGTAAATGCTACAGTATAGGCATCAATTCCCTGTGGATAAGTACTATAATAAAGCCCATTTAGCTGCCTGTCGCGAATCAATCCTAAAACACTCGAAATCAAAGTCGAACCAGCCAACAAGGTAGCCGCCAGCTTAAGTGGCAGCTTTATATTAGCTCGGGCTACAGTACTTTTAAATCGTCCCATCTGGATTAATTGCCAGGCCTAGTAAAGCTTAGCCTCCTTAGGTAAAACAGTGTCCTTTAATATCTCAACTACTTCACCTTCTTCAAGAGTCTCTTTATCTAACAAAGCTTTGGCTAATTTATCAAGGCTAGCACGATTACTTTTTATAACCGCTTCGGCACGATTAGCCGACTCTTTAATTAACTCTGCGACTTCCTTGTCGATCTCTCTTGCCGTATCGTCGCTATAAGGTCGTTCGTGGGTCATACGATCAAACATCATACCGCCGTTATCTTCATGAAAAACTTGATCACGTAATTTAGTTCCCATGCCTTGCTCGATTATCATATCCCTAGCAATCTCGGTTGCTTTGCGCAAATCCGAACCAGCACCAGTTGTAATATGGTCTTCTCCATAAACAATTTTTTCAGCAATTCGACCGCCAAGCGCCCTAGCAAGAACATCTTTAAATTCAATTATACTGGTATAACTTTTATCTTCGGGAGGCAAGAACCAAGTTACTCCACCAGTAGCACCACGAGGAATAATGGTTACTTTATGTACTGGATCGCTATCCGGCAAGGTATGACCAACAATTGCATGACCAGCTTCGTGATAAGCTGTCAATTCTTTTTCTTTTTCATTCATAATCTTAGCTTTTCGCTCTGGACCAATCGCTATCTTTTCAAACGCCTCTGTTAAATCAGCATTACTAATTTTTTTAGAATTACGCCTAGCTGCTACGATTGCAGCTTCATTTGCAATGTTTGCCAGATCAGCACCAGAAGAACCGGCAGTTTTAGCAGCTAAAGATTCAATATTAACGGTAGCATCAAGTGGTTTCTTCTTGAAGTGAACTTTCAAGATTGCAACTCGATCCTTGCGTTCTGGCAACATAATATTAGTCCGGCGGTCAAATCGTCCTGGACGGAGCAACGCTGGGTCAAGCACGTCAGCTCGGTTAGTTGCGGCCAAAACTATAACATTTGCGCCAGTCTCAAAACCATCCATCTCAACCAAAATCTGGTTTAAGGTTTGTTCACGTTCATCGTGACCACCACCCATGCCGCTACCGCGACGACGGCCAACAGCATCAATCTCATCTATAAATATGATTGAAGGAGCATTCTTTTTAGCTTTAGCAAATAAATCACGAACACGGCTAGCACCAACACCTACAAACATCTCGACAAATTCCGAACCAGAAATTGAAAAGAATGGTACATTTGCCTCACCAGCAACTGCTCTCGCCAAAAGCGTCTTACCAGTACCAGGGCTACCAACTAATAGCACACCTCTAGGAATCTTGGCGCCTAACATTTCGTATTTTTTAGGATGTTTCAAAAAGTCGACTACTTCTTCTAAATCTTGCTTGGCCGAATCATTACCGGCAACATCGCTAAAGACAACTTTTTCTTTATCTATGCCGTACAACTTAGCCTTTGACTTACCAAAGCCCATAGCCTGATTATTCTGACCCTGAGCTTGGCGCATCATAAACAAAAAGACTGCCAATATTAAGATCATTGGTATCATGATGGTAGCTAGGCTAAATAAAGCTTCGTTCGTAGTTGATGGCGGCACAATCTTAAGTTCAACCGGAGCGTCGGTCTTTAAGCCTTGCTCTTGAATGCTACTATTGCTTTGTTTGACTGATTTCTCGGTTGGCTTGTCACTTCCTTTTGGTGTAACCTTGACGTCATCGCCCTGAATTTCTAGTTTAGTTATCTGACCGTCGTTAGCCCGATTAATTACATCAGATATTGGCACTTCTTTCAAACTATCTTTTGGTGACAAATAAGCCACGCCCAATAAAACCCCAATAACAATTATTGCCCAAAATATGCTTAGGCGAATAAAATTACCGGGTTTCTTGCTCTTGTTATTAACAGGTTTTTTAATTGCCATAAAAAATTACTCGTTCCTTTCAGTCTTGTCGTCTCGCTTGAATATCTATATATCTACTTTAACAGCTCAACTGTAAAATTACGAGAGGTGAAACTAATCTTTACGCCATCGCCAGCATAGTAATCCTTGTCAGGCAAAGCTGTTTTAATCATATATAAAGTATTAGTTAACTGTGGGCGAGTCAAACGAGCCTTTACAACCCCCCTTAAACATTCTATGGCTGTTACAGAATCTATGTTTATAAAAAAATACCGACTGTATGCTGGAGCTTCACCAATTAGCTTATCAACCTCTTCATCTATTGCTTTTTTCAATATTTTTTGTCGAGTCCACAATTCCAATATCTTTTGTTTTTTATCACCACTTAAGTTATTTGTTTGTTGACGAATTCTATTACGCAAATATTTATCGCTGTCATTAGTACTATCCTCGCGCCATTTTAATCCATGGTTATTAGCATAATCAATTATTTCTGATTTTATAAAACAGGTTAGGGGACGCAGGACATCTGAGTCCAACACCGCCAAACCCCTCCAACCAGTACCACGAGATAAGTTTATAGCGACCGTTTCAATGACATCGTCCGCGTGATGAGCTGTAATCAATTTAGCACTATATTTTTTTGTAACTTCTCTCAAAAATTCATAACGACGAGTTCGAGCTGTGTCTTCGCTGGCATTCTCGCCTAGTTCTTCACGTTTAATCTCGCACTTTAAGCCATAGCTTTTAGCCAGTTCAGACACAAACGTCGCATCAAGATTAGAATCGCTACGAATTCCATGATCAAAATGGGCTACGATTAACTCCAAATCTGGTCTAGAGGCTAGCAAATTTAACAAAACAACTGAATCCACCCCACCGCTAACCGCAACTATATAACGACCAGACGGTATAGTCACTCTGGCCATCAGGCAAACCTCTTCGACGCCATGACGCCAAACCAAATTCCAAAAAAGCCAAAAACTAATCCGCCCAATATGCTCCAGACGCTGAATATATCATAATTACCAAACAGCATCGGCAAATAACTTCCCGCTAAGCCAAAAACAATCGTAAAGAACATGATTATGGTTTTATTCATATCATTATTATACAACCAAGTTAGCATCTCTAGAAAAAGAGTTTGATTTTTGTTACAATTATCCACAGTGTGGTAGCGTAGCTCAGTTGGTTAGAGCGCGAGACTCATAAGCTCGAGGTCACAGGTTCAATTCCTGTCGCTACTACCAAAATAGGATTTTTAGCCTCTTCGGAGGCTATTTTCTGTATTAACAGATAAGATTCTGCCAATTTTACGGTTCCAAAACCCGTCTCACAGTCATACTCAAGACCTTCTGGGAATATAGCATCTTGAATCCTGCGTTTGACCTCTATTGGTGCAAGGTTCCAAAACTGTGCTGGATTAGACATAAAGAGTAGTGCATCGTCTACCACTCGTTCCTTGTCTTTAATATCATCATTAATTTCAGCACGCCTTAATTCTATCTTTGTTATATCACCATCAACTTCTGCTAGTTTGCGGTCTTTATCATCTTCACCTATTTTATTGTCAATGAATAAGTCTAGTGCACGCATACGCTTGTCTTGTAATGCGTTTAATTCGCTGTCTAATATGCGTGATAACCTATGAGCATCTTTTGTCTCATTATTCCATTCACGTAGCACAATGTGCTTAAACAGTTCCTTAGCATCGTCAGTAGGACGTACCTGTTCCATTAAGTCCATGAAATCTTTGTGAACAAGCTCTTTGCCTTTACTGACACGCTTGCCAATTTCACTAGCCTTACATATAGGACAAGCATAGCGAGGACTTGGCCCACTATTGCCACGAGGTGAACTACCAGTCATAGGCTTACCGCATGTGTGCCTTAAGAAGCCGCTACGCAATGGCCAATTTTCTTCTGCTTCACGGCTAAAGTTGCGTACAGTACCATTTAGAATCGCTTGATTGCGATAATAAGTAGCCTCTGAAATTATGGGTTCATGAATGCCTTTAATAAGCCTTCCGCCTATATAGTCAGATGTTACATAACCTGCATACAGTGGATTATTCAGCATATCTTTTATCATCTGCCACGTACGTGTGCCATTTTTTCTGTTATGTATGCCAATACTATAAGCATATTCACGAGCAGCCTGTACTGTGTATGCACCTGTAGAAAATTCTTCAAGTAGCCTCTTCATCTTTGGTGCTTCATCGTTGGGCTCAATAGTTACAATTCCAGTAGCAGTTCTGATACGTCTATAGCCACAAGGTGCAGCGTGCGGCCAAGCTCCAGATTCAAGGCGTGCAATCATACCACCTGTTGTGCGAGCAGTGCGAATCTCATTATCAAATTCAGCAAAAGCTGCAAGCATACTCTCCATCAAATTGCCCATAGGGTTATCACTAATAGGCTCTGTAACTGATACGAGTTTAATGCCCAACTTATTTAGTTGTGCTTTGATTATATGGTGATATTCACTCTTGCGAGCAAGCCTATCTACTTTCCAGACTATACAGTGAGAGATTCTACCTTTATTTTTTACACAGTAGTCTAGCATCGCTGCTAGTTTTGGGCGGTCTATGAGCTTTGCAGATACGCCCTCTTCACGAAACACGTTCTCATCCGATAACTCAATGCTGTTACCTTTAGCCCATTTGTGGACAGCCTCAGTTTGGCTACCTAGGCTAGTGCCTTTTACTTGGTCGTCACTAGAGACTCGTACATACGCAACTGCTTTCATAGCTTCGGCGTTTTTAGAACCTTTCTTCATCTAATTATACCTCAATTGCGTAACTTTTGGAACCTCAAACTTGGGTATATTTCTGAGGTAGGCTCTAGCAATAGCCGTAAAATCTAGAACCGCTATTGCCAGTGATTCACCAGAACTATATTGCGATGATTTGCCAACTATCTTCTTTGCCTCGTCTATTGATATAGGCGTTAATTCACTCGCAATATCAAAAGTAAACTTCCCAGACTCCATTATTCTTGCTCCTTATTGTGCTTGCGGAGAATACCCGTTGTGCCCTCGTATTCCCGTATTGTTTTGAAGATATTTTCTAGCAATTCTGCGAGTGTTATGCGTTCATCTTCTTGTTGTTGGTTGGTCATGATTGCTCCTTTAGGATGCACCAAACCGACACCTGCATATTGAGGTGTGCTTTATGGTTACTATTAGTTATTTTTGTATAGCAAACCCCACAAACGAGACGCAAACTCGCTGAAAATAAAAAATGCCCGTTTCGAGGTGATTCACCTAGATGGGCTAATTGTGAGTATAGACTTGACCGAATGGTCTACTGATTTGTTAGTCTACTATGAAAAGGATTATACCACATCACCTCTGTAAAGTCAATACCTCTTGTGCTTTTTGGAGCTATTTTGGTTATGTCAACACTTTGAAAACATCTGTTGTGGAATAGACAACAATAGACTTGAATTGTCAACTTACTTATGATAGTGGGCATAGCCTACTGAAATACCCCAACATCATCAGAAACGCCCCTGAACCTGATGCGTTTTTTGTGTTTTATTATGCGAGATGAGTATAACATCATCTTTTGATTTACAAACGATTTTAGAGTTAGGTTCTCAGGGGTGATAAATCGTAAAACTGCACGTTTTTGAGGGTATTGTTATATAATAATGCCATAGACCTAAACCAGGCGTTAGCTCGGCATGGTCTCAAATCTACAAGAAGAAACAGCTCGTCATGAGTACTTCTTCTTGTAGTTATTACTGGAAACGGTAGTAGGTAGCTTCGGCTATCGCTCATGGCGGGCTTTTTTGTTTGCCTGAGATACTACTAACCAGTGGAGAATCTACAATGAAGACTACACGCATGGGCAAACAGCACAAAAAGAAAAATATTCCAATCATACTAGTAGGAGTAGTTTTACTAATTGCCATTACATCACTACGCTCTAGCATAGGTGGAGGTTTGGTGGTCGGCGTTGTTCAAGTATGCGCACTAGTTATTATTCTGTATGGATTTGGTATGTCATGGACACGAAAAGAGATGCGAAAGGGTGAATCAAATACCAACCATCTGGAAGTATCTGACTCAAAATATAAGCATAAGACTACACCCCATATGGCTATCATTGGCTTGGGTGGTGCTGGGATTGCCACTATAAACCGTATAGCTTCATACGATAAACTACCTACAAGAAGATTCATCGCTATAGATTCTGATTCAACTGCCATAGATGGCTCAAAGGCCACAACGAAGATAGTGTTGGATGTGAAAAAAGATGCATCAGACATAGAAATAATGATGGCTGCCCATGAAGCGGAGGATAAAATCATTGACTCAATAAACGGCACAAATATCGTTTTTTTGATTGTTTCACCTAGCGGTAATGTCGGTTTTAATACATGGAATATCGTGACAGATATACTAAAAAAGTGCCAGGTTTTGACTGTTATTTTTGCGATAAAGCCTTTTTCATTTGAAGATGCTCCTAAACAGGAAAAAGCCCTAGCCTCAATCGCCACTATGAGGAACGGAGCTACTATATTCGTAGAAGTCTCCAATGACCGAATGCTGCAATCTACGCCTAAGAGTGTACCTTTACATGAATCCTTTAAGCTTATGGATTATGCGCTAGTTGACAGTATTGAGCGTGTACATAACTTTGTTGCACAAAACAGCACAGACGATATTGATAAGATTCAAGATATCATGAACTATGCTGTGCGCAATCTGGTAGATGGCAATGAATAAGATAGTAAAAATATTGCCTATATTGATGGCCTTAGTGGTAGGCGGTTATCTGGGCTATTACTTTACTAATAATCACTATGTACAAAAAGAAGCTAGTAAAAACAAAACAGAATACACTGCTATTTGCCGTTTAGAATTACGTGATGGCAATAAGGGTGATGTTAAAGAAAGATATATCGCACTGCTTGAATACAGAAATATTGACGGTGGAAAAGAGTTTTGCGAAGAGTACACACCAACAAAATATCTACCAGATAATACTAAAGGCGTATCGTTAGATAGTCTCTATTCAGAAGTGGATTACAAAGAACAGCTAGAAATTACTAAATAGACCATACTTGAGCATAACCAAAGCTGCTAGATTTCGCCGATTTTACAGGCGCTGAGGTAATGAATTTCCGTTTTTTTGCTTATGTTATATATGGTATTACAGCACTAGTCCAATTATAGGACTTACATCGCTAGGCATGCCGCCCATACCGTACCCCCACCTGCATGTAGCCCTATATCAATAAAAACGTTATAATTACTGCAATCATCATGTTAGAGACGACTGTATTTTATTCATGGCAATCTGATAATTCTAAGACTCGGAGCTATGTTGAGAATGCCCTAAAAAAAGCCGTAGAGAGCATTGCCGACAATCCTAGTATTGAAACCGCACCACGTATCGACAAAGACACGCAAAACGTTGCAGGAGCCGTTCATATTGTTGACACCATCAAGAAGAAGATTGATGGATGTGGCGTTTTTCTTGCCGATGTATCGCTTGTTGATAGTGCGGCTTCTGGGCGAGCTATTGTGAATCAAAACGTAATGTTCGAACTTGGATATGCAATAGGTAAACACAGTGAATCCAGAGTCATTATGGTAGCCAATACTGACCTAGGAGATGTAAAAAATCTTCCTTTTGACATCTCTCACCATAGAGTTATACAATTCTCGCCTTCTACCGACCCTAAGGCCACTAAGCTTCAAGCTTCATTAGAATCCGCCCTCAATATTCATATTCAGGCACTGACAATACAGAATAAAGAGTCTTTGATAACCTCAGAAAAAGAAAAGCTGTTGTCGGCCATTGACAATGACAAGCCAACCCGAACTATTGCAAAGAAATATTTTGAGAACGCATATAGACAGTACCTAGGATTGTCTCCAGGTCGATACCAGGATGGCAATCTTCAACACTACGCCTCTATGGTCTATGAAGCGTATGATAAGTCGAAACATATTGCACTAGAGCTACACGAGGTATTCGAAGTAGCCGCAGAGAATAAAAAGGAAGATGTATTACTGCAAGCATATAAATCTATTCAAATCGTTTCACAGTACTACGACATCATGCCAGAAGATGGTGGACAGTTAAGTGAAGTGTCAAAAGACTATTATATCCTTATTGTTAACGAAATAGTCTCGCTACTACTGGGTAGTATCGCTCATGAAAAACTTTGGGGTCTCGTACAAGAAATTGCTTCCATAAAATTAAACAGAGCAGATATGTACGAAGAAACCAGGGCATTAGATAGGCTCTATGGATATCCGCAGAATCTACTCAACTACTACAAGGAGCTCAAGGGCGTTAAATATACGATACCTATGACCCCTTTAATAGAAGAGCGTTTTGCTGATAATAGAGATACACTCCAGACCTATCTAGACGGGAACATGCTGCGTTATTTCCTAGTAAACAGCTTCCCTTGGACAGTAGGTTTATTGTTGGGCAGCTCTTGGACTAAGCATGTGCCTGAATTCTTCGCCGAATTTAAAAAAGTATCGTTTGTGAATGCAATGATTAAAATTACAGGTGAAAAAACAATTGAAGAGTTTCGAACGAATATATGGAGACAGGCATCTGCCGACCTTGCGAACTGGAGCTATTCCAACGACAACCTACTGCCAGCATTTAAATTTGCAGGTATAGAAGCTCAGGGCGACATAGCAAAAAACCAGCAAGTAGTTTCGGTATAAGTTTTGAAAAATGAAACCTCATAAAAATATTGGGCTACATCCAACTAATGCACTTAAGATAGCTTTGAAACTCTTCGACAATAAGCAAACTATTAGGGAAAAAATTAAGCTTCTCTTGAACAATCGCTCTGTTAGTAATTTAGAGTCAGTTGATACGCCAAAAGATTTTGCGAGTGGTAAGACAATTGATATCAATGCAGGCGAATTACTTGGCATCGGTAGTGTCGCAAGCTATTACAACTGGATGAGTGAAGAGGCTGAAAGTGGCAATACGTATCAAGCAGTAGTTGGCATTGAGGATGCTGGAAAAAACCAAATCGAAAGTCAGCTTTCGGATGGAGCGGTATACCACGACCAAACTAATCAGAAGATACTAGCGCAGCAAGTGATGACGCAAGGCTATTATCCCGATAAATGGATAACCAGCCAAGATGTTATTAAAGCAGTAAAAAAGAAGTGTGCAGAACGGCATAAATATCATGAGAATTGCATACTGATTGTTAATGTCTTTGGAGACAAGGTTAACGTTGACCGTAAGGAAATCTATGACGAGATAAGTAAACTCCCTGAACAGTTTACCGATACCTATATGGTAGTTTACGGCTTGCCATCACTAAGCATGGCTCACGTTAGTTTTATAAGCGAGCTTGACGCACGTGGCTTAGCAATCAAGCTAGAAAGGCACGAGTACGAAGATATTTGGCGTTTTAACAAGGTAAGCTAAAAAATAGGCTTACCTGACTATAAGGTATGGAGTTTTTTGTTTTTGCATATGATATATTTTCGACATCAAGTAATAGTTTATTAATAGGGATTTACCTCGCCAGTCTTGGTCGCCCCTACGCCACCCCACGTATGCGATAAACAATAGAAATAGAAATAGAAACAAATATCTAACAATAGATACTTACTTATTGTTCTATTACTGCTACTTAGGACTCTATGAGGTACGCAATCCGCATACTCTGGTATATTTCAGACGCTACAATCAGTTCACGCTTTATTTGGTTCCAAGTGGTTAATAGAGTTTCTACCAATAAAATCGCCTCATCGAAAGATGGGGTTATTTTATTGTTAATAGCTATTTAATTCAATTAGAATACAAGGTTAAGCAAATTTAATTATTTTCATACAAGTATCATAAATTATATCTACCAGCTGCCCCAAAGTACAGCCCTTCCCATGCCCCTTAATGTATTATTTAATATTACAGGTTCAACATGCTCCGCTTCATAAACCCGGTCTTTATCGTTCTTGTCATAAAAAACCTTTAAACCAAAACACCGCTTTAACTCTGATATGTAATCATTTGGATCGAGTTTTTCATTCTTTAATGAATCATTAAATGCAAAAAATATTTTTCCTTTTCATTTGGGTTTTCTTGGTATCGTTTAAAGGCATTCTTTAACCAAGTGTCCACAAGCACAGCCTGCCGTTCCTCTTCACCTAACGACGCAATGTATTCCAAATTATCAGGCAAGACATTCTCTGGAGTAAAAGCTAATTCATTTTCATCAATAACATTAAACTGAAAATCTGTCGGGTCAATAACCAAATCACCATACTCTAGCCAAGCATGATAGCTACACCTACCGCCCTGAGAAACAAGATCAACTTGACCCCGGCACATTTTTAGATTGATACCAGTTTCCTCTTTCATTTGGCGCCCCAAAACACTACATGCCTGGCGGCAACAACGCGGATAAGTATCTTCAGTTAAAGCTAACCAACAAAGCAATCGAGGCACATGATATCTTGCAGATTCAATAACCTTTTCTTTCTTTGACTCAGATGTATTAAATAACTTTTCTTTGTTCATTGAACAGATAATAACATATGTTTGAATTGTTATCAAATAAGTTATAATTTAGAAAGACGGACCTTCTAAAATATAAGAAAAGCCTCTGTTTGACGGAGACTAGAGGCGGGCAGAAATTTATAAATGTAAAAAATCCCGCAGTCAAACTGCGGGAAAATTCTATTTAATTTGTAAGTCATTGATTACACTCCCAAACCAAATTGCACTATTTCGCAATCTGCGTTCGCCGGTATTATAATCAACTTCAATTAGTCCAAATCTTGCCAATTTGCCATATTCCCATTCAAAGTTATCAATTAAACTCCAATGAATGTAACCTAACAGATTTACCCCGTTATTGATGGCTCGCCTCATACTTGCTATCGTATGAGATATCCATACTTTTCGGATTTTATCGTTTGCATCAGCTACGCCATTTTCCGTTACCATAATCGGCAACGAATACTTTTCAGACATCCGCTCTAAAACAAACTGAATGTCGGCCGGACATATACCCCAATCAAGGTCAGACGTGCCGATTGAACATGATTTTGAGATGTTAAATCCATCAACCTTCATACTCATGTAATAATTAATTCCTAAAAAGTCACATTTTTGGACAACCTTATTTAATATCCAGTCGTTTTGCACATATTGCGCAACCTTTATAGTCAGCCTAGTTATTAAATTATCTGATCCGCTCAAGAATACTGGCTGTTTTGCGATTGACAGTTTGCAATCAGGATCAATTTGATGAATCGCGTCAGCTACCAAATTATGCGCTCTGCATAAGTTGTTCAAAACGGCAATCATTTTTATCGGATTTTTCACCGAGCTAGGCCAATGACTTCCCATATACGTTTTAAACGCATAAACCTCCGGTTCATTGATGGTAATAACATATTTTACGTCTTTACCAAGGTGTAATTCTTTGGCTATCTTTTTAGCAAAACTAACAAAATATTTTATATTTGCACGTTTTTCAAAACCACCTTTTTCAACAAACCAAACTGGCAACGTAAAGTGGAATAACGTTAAAATGGGTTCAATACCCCTTGATATCAATTCATCAAGGTATTCTTTGTACCAGGATATCGCCACGTCGTCAAACTCATTCTCGTGTGGTTGAACTCGCGACCATTCAATGCTAAACCTATATGCATTCATATTCATAGATTGCATCAGATCAAAATCTTCTCGATATCTATTGAAATGATCAGCCAATTCTCCTGAAACATAGTTACATGGTTCAGTCGCAGACCCCTTAACACAAGGCCAACTTTTAAATCCACCCATTTCTTTTTCGGCTATTGCTGCGCGCTTCTTTGAATAATCAGCATCACATGTTGTCCAATTATTATTATTGGCACCTTCTACCTGAAAGCTCGAAGTCGCAGAACCCCACAAAAAATTACCATTCAACAACGATAACACCACCCTTCATTTTCTATACTTACAAATTGTAAAAGAACTTTTCATATCATAACACATAATTGATATTTTCTAATAATTATTATGCAAATACCAACTGGATAAAATTAAAATCTTTTTTTATTCGTAATTCACTTTGATGCTATAAAGCTTTTTAGAAGGACAGACCTTCTAAACGAAGAAAATGTTTTATAATATGCCACCGTCAGCTAATTCAGCCTTAATACCATCAAGCGAACCTTCACATTCGACATAATCATCCAAAAAATCTGCATAAACAGGCAATGATCCAAATAATTCAGTTACCCTTTCTGGTTGCAACCATTCTGGCCGGTCACCTAAACCAAAATATGCGCTAATACTAGAATACAGATAAGCTCGCCAATCACCAGAATTCAAATGAATATAACGACTAATGTGCAGCAGATAAGCATCAGTTGATATTCGCGATGCTCTATATCGACTTTCAAACAAAGCGCCCGAGGTGCTATATTTTTTATTAAAATAACAACTATAACTGGTCATAATACTACGCATTAAGTGTGACATTGCCCCTTTTCCATCTTGATATAACAAAAGGTGAAAATGGTTTTCCATCAAACAATAAGCTAGCAGTTCAACTTTACCACGCAAACAAATATAAGGCTTGCCGTATTTATCAGACACCTGGTCTTTCGATAAATAACGTTTAAATAAATTAAGAAAAACTCGATAATCTTCATCATCCCGGAATATAGACTTTTTATCATGACCACGAGCATAGACATGATAATAACTTTGCGCTACATCAACCTTTATGACATTTCGACTTGGCATATTTATATATTACACGATATTAGTGATTTTTAGAAGGACGGACCTTCTAAAACCTCTTTATAAATTAAAATATCCCCAGAGATGAGGATATCTTTTACATAAAGAATTATTTGAATTTATTCTACGAAGTTAGCTATTTCAGCTTCACGACGAGAAACGAAGCTACGCAATTGATCAATACTTCGTGGACGATCCCATGTTGCTAGCTCCAACAATTCACTTTTGGTAACCGCTTCGACCGTATTTAATTCTGTTTCCATTTTTTTGTTATTCCCTTTTTGTGTTTATTGTGTTTATTTTGTTTTTGTTGTTTTGTAATACTATTTAAGCATAAAGATGATAAAAAAGCAATACCTTTTTGCCTATTTTGTGTATATCTTTGACGTTATAGTGGTGGTTATGGTATAAATTAGAGTAAGGAAACTAAAAAATAAAAACATGGACATAGCCGTCTCAATCGCAATAATAGCCCTAGCCGCTTTAATCCACGCCAGCTTTCAACTAAGCGTGAGTGTATTAACATTGCTTAGCGGCCACACAATTAGCGCAAAAAGGACCCAGTCAAAACTATTACGATTAACTACTAGCTTTGTCATCGGGGCTGGCGTTATGACTATTTTGTTATTGTCGTCTTTGTCGTTGTTATTATTAAACATTTTCAAAGGTCAAACACCACAAATAGTATGGGCTGCAAGCTGCGGATTACTAGTTGGCGTAGCGTTGTCGGTTTGGTTATTTTATTATCGACGAGAAAAGGGGACTAGCCTGTGGGTTCCAAGGGGCATCGCTAGATACTTAAATGATCGCACTAAGTCAACCAAACTTAGCGCCGAGGCATTTGGTTTGGGCCTTAGTAGCATAGTCGGTGAGCTTTTATTTATAATCGCGCCAATACTTATCAGTTCTCTTGTCCTTGTACAATTACCACCCTTTTGGCAAATAGCCGGAATCGGAATTTATACAGTTATTTCCCTATTATCATTAATCATCGTTTGGGTCCTAGTTGGTAGCGGCCACAACCTTGGTGCAATCCAAAAATGGCGTGAATCTAACAAATATTTCTTACAATTTGCTGCTGGTACCGGCCTTATTGTATTGGGTTTTTTTGTCTATGTTAATGAGATCTTAGGTAGCACAATCGGAGGTTTTTAATATGAACTTAGCCGTAGATATTATCAAGCGAGGCGGCCAACGACAGACTGAACGATTTATGCGCGACAAATTACATAAAAGTATTGTTTCAGCGTGCCTAAGCGTCCGAACACCAGAAGGTCAAGCCGAAATCATTGCTCATGCAGTTTGCGATTCAGTCATAATTTGGCTACAGCAAAGGCCAGAAGTTACCAGCCATGATATCCGCATAGTCGCAGCCCGTCATCTTAAAAGTCATCATCCCGAAGCAGCTTATTTATACGAACAACATCGCATCACCATTTAACCCAAGGAGAAATTATTATGGCAAAAAAATACACATTTGACTATGACCTTATCATTATCGGTAGTGGTGCTGGTGGCAGCGCAGCGGCAACAATTGCAGCTCGTGAAGGCAAGAGAGTTGCCATTGTTGAATCTGACGTTTTTGGCGGTGACTCGCCCAACTGGAGCGACGTACCCACAAATGCCCTATTACATGCAGCTAATTTATACGATGAAGCTCGCCATGGTTCAAAATTTGGCTTGCGTTCGGCTACATTGGGATATAACTACCCGTCCATTCGTGCCTGGAAAGATTTAGCGGTAAAACGAACTGGCGCTGGCGGTAATCGTCGCTATTATGAAAACCTAGAAATTAGCGCATATAGCGGAATAGCTCATTTTATATCGCCAAATGAAATTAGCGTTAATCGTCGGCACCTATCAGCAAGTAGTTTTTTGATTGCAACTGGCTCACACTGGACTGCGCCAGATATTCAAGGTCTAGATACTATCAAATATCTAACGCCAAGAACAATGCTAGAAACAATTCGTCCGCCAAAAAGCTTATTGATTATTGGTGGTGGCGATACAGGCATTGAAATTGCACAACTAATGACAGTTTTTGGAACTAAAGTCTATATTGCTGAAAAAGCCGAACGCCTACTACCACGTTATGACAGCGAAGTTGGCGCACTAATCGAACGTATATTTAGCGAGCAAAAAGGCGTAACCACCCTAACTCATTCCCGTGTCGTTTCAGTTGCCAAAGACGGCCTAGGCAAACGCGTCATAATATCACGCGCCGGAACCGAAAAATCAATCCGAGTTGACGAAGTCTTGGTTGCAGCTGGCCGCGTACCAACAGTTGATTTGGGGTTAGAGAATGCTGGTGTTAAATTTACAGCAAAGGGGATTGATGTCAACGAATATTTACAGACTAATGTTAAGCATATTTTTGCTGCTGGTGACGTATTGGGCCGAGACAACCACACCCACACAGCACTGCTTGAAAGCCATGTAGTTGCCAATAACATACTTAGTCGTAACAAAATTACACCAGATTATACTGCTACCCCAGAAGTTATATTTATCCATCCTGGTATTGCAACGGTTGGATTGTCCGAAGATGACTGTTTAAAGCGCGATTTACCTATCAATAAGGCAATTTCACCCCTCAATATTATCGCCCGCAGCAACACTTCAGATTTTCGTGATGGATTTGTCAAGATTATTACAGATAAAAAAGGTGTTATCCTAGGATCAACCATAGTCGCACCTTGTGCTGGTGAAATGATTCATGAGCTAGCATTGGCTGTCAAGCACCAACTAACTGCCAATGATCTAGCTAGTACGCCCCACGCATTCCTTAGTTGGAGTGAAGCAATCAGAGTTGCCGCTGCTAAATTAGACTAAATATAAAGGCTCGGTTTACACTCCCCTCCTTAAAAATACTTGACATTTTATCATTTTTGTGATATGTTTCGTATAGTCAATTGCAATAAATGGCAACGGACGATCATTAATAAATCAAATTATTACAGTGCACGTCCGATTCTCCACTTTCTTTAAAGAGCAGTACGTTAGTTAATCTATACGGTTAGTTAACATACTGCTCTTGATCCACTAGAGCAATGTCTTATGAAGTGGATAGAAAGAAGGAGCGTTATGCAACCAATAGGAAAAAGAGAGATTATGAAACTCTCGGATTATGTAGAGAGTGATTTAGAACTTTATCTTTCAGGGTTTAACGTAAGAAATAAAGACAAAACTAGAATAATAAAGCTAGCAGAGGACGAAGTTAAGAAAAATTTCGACAACAATTTTTTTTTGGATGAAGATTATGCCATGAAGGGCGCCTCTACATCCGCAATAGAAATTGCAGACAGAGAAATTAAAAAGATAGATAATGAAAAGCTTAATAATAAAAAAGTAATCAAAAAAATGCTTTTATTTACTATCGCCTTTATTACCTATCTTTATATAGGCGCAGAACAGGACATTGTATCTATATTTGGATATATGTCTATCATTATTGTTTTTCCATTATTTTTTGTCATTATTTTTGACAAAGAAAAGTGGTATAACGATTTTTTTAAATTTGTAGTGTCATTAAAGCTGAGGATTGCTTTATGTATCCTCATCTTGATTGCAGCGCTTGTTCTTATTTAAGAACAAGCGCTACGAATTAAGTATTTTATACTATCTATAGAGACGTGCACTTTTGTAATAATTTGATTTTGTAACTCAAGGATTAAAAACCAAAGAAAATAGCTATCTTTCGATAGCTATTTTCTTTGGTTGCGGGGGTAGGATTTGAACCTACGACCTGATGGTTATGAGCCATCCGAGCTAACCAGACTGCTCCACCCCGCGTCACTTGTACCAGATTAACAGATATAGTCAGCTTTTGCAACCATATTCTTTTTTGAAGGACGGACCTTCTAAACGAAAAATATTTATTATTTTGAAAGACTTTTGATATTACCTCCGAACAGGAAATTAATCCATTGTCCAAAATTACTTACTTGCACAACTTGAACTGGTGTTGTCATGTTTATTTGCTTGTCAGCATCTTTTGCTGCTTGAGTATTTGATGGCAATATCAGTACACTTTCGCCAGGCGTAACCAGCCCTAATCGTTCGCGTACCGCTAATTCTTTATATTCATCAGTCTGATAATAACGTTGCTGCAACTTAGCATTTTCGGTATCCAACTCGGCAACAATAAGTTGACGAGATTTATCGTCCAACTCTTTTTGTAACGAATAATTGCGCTGCATAACCCCCAACGACCCCCATACCCAACCAGCCGCAATTACAAGAGCAATAGCAATCACGGCATTATTAAGCGTGAAATACTTACGGCGAAACAGATAGTATAACCTACGAATGTTTATTTTTTTCATATTGACCTATATTTATTATAGCCTAACAGATAATAATACGCTATAATAACAAAGTCTGGGGGCGTAGCTCATCGGTTAGAGCAGAGTGCTCATAACGCTTTGGTGGTTGGTTCAACTCCAACCGCCCCCACCATGTAGGACAATTTATAAATATAACCCCAGAATATGGGGCTATATTTTTTATATTTATCAATACTATAAAGCATGTGCTTTACTTTTATACCAATTTAGTACATTATTAGTCACAGATTTGAATTATTAAATAAGTCAAATTGCATCTTACAATTTAGGAGGAATATATTATGGCAAATGAGTATTCTGCTAATGAAAATCTTATCTTAAAAGGGTGGTGTTTTTAATTGAAGAAGCAAAAGAAAGTAATGAATGAGCGTAGGCAGTTTTCGGCAATAACAGCCCTTCATCAAATATCAAGAGACTTGAAAAATCAGTATACGACAATAGAAGATGTAAAACTCCAAAACCCAGTGTTGTCCGAAATTATGTACGACAACGATCAACATGGAGAAATAGAAGAATATATGTCTTATAGTGAAGTTTCTGCAGTGTATACTGGAAAACAACGAATCTGTTTATTGTCAATCGGGAAAGTTTACCAAGAACGTTTCAACCATATACCATATCATGAAGACCTCGTTATAATTCAGACAGGGATGAATGAAATACGCAAATACGACATAGGCGAGATATTTAGCACAAAAATTGGGGATTATTTTAACGAATCAATCTTAGTAGCCCGTCATCAAGGACGATTAGCAATAAGTGATAATGGAATAATAGGATCTAAACTCTTAGAAGCTATCATTAGCAAGTACAAATTGCAAAATGACGAGGCCGAGAGTGACGATATTACACCCAGCTACAAAGATTATGATCTAACCCCTATTGGACATCACCTACTCTACAGACAAAGTGAAATCCAAGAATTGACAAAAAGCATATTCAAAATATTAACTCCTAAATAAAAGTAAGAAAAACCGAGGCTAACAGTCTCGGTTTTTAATTTGTCACTGCTTAACTTAAATTATATATTCTACTGCAAGTAGTTAACAATATTTTTTGGCAAATTATTAATAAGAGCCTCTACTCAGTGAAGTCAATATCTTCTTCTGTAATTCCCTTGTACTTATAATAAGCATCGTAGCTATCATATTGCTCAACTTCTCTATCTACCTGAGCCTCTGGAATCTTAGGCCTGATTTTTTCTGTTTCCTTGTTATCTTCACAATAATAATCTGAAGGAATTTTAGTTATATAACCCGTTGAGCCATAAGCATCCTCTACCGTCCTAGGGGCATTAACAATATCCACCTTGTTATTCACCTCTGCAAGCCAACAATATTGATCCTGAGAAACGCTTACTTTTTCTGGATTTGACATACTAATACCATACAACTAATTACTGATATAGTCAATATTAGTGTCTTAGATTTACCACAAGTATCAAAAATGCCCCCAATTAGGGGGCATTTTGGCACCTGTTTGTTTGATTGTTACTATACTACCAAACGTGCTTATGGTGCAAGTCTATTTTTGAACTATTTTTTCTTTGAGACTGTCAAGAAACCATTTCGTGGGTTTTCTTTGACGATGCGATCTTCAGGCAAATCGACTGGATGTCCTTTTGCATTCTTTTCTACTTTTGCAAAAAAGTAGATAGTTTGTAATTTACCACCACGAAGTGTAACTTCTGTGCTGTGCAAATAATATGTAATACCCTTTGAGTTTACGTGCTTGTAAGCCATAAATTTCTTATCCCTCCTGTTAGTGCTATACGAATGCTAGATTACATCGTACGGCTCACGGTGTCAACGGTTAAATACTCTTGTAACGATGATGAAGCATCAATCTTAAGATTAAAACACCTATAAAACGGACAATAATCATTGTTAAAATCACTATACAAACAAGCATTGACCAGCCTGCAAAATCAGATGACCATAAGGGCGAAACGAAGACGTGTAAATAAGCGTCGGCGTGAGGCAATTTGAGGTTATCGCTAGCTGGATATTTAGCCAACTCACCGATGGTACATTGCACATAAGCTTGTGACCATGATGTAAATTGCGGTGCGCAAACTTCTTGTGCTTTTTTATAAATATTATTTTCACTAGAAGCTTTAGTATAAGCGATTTGAACATCGCGTTTATACGATTCTTCAAGGTATATCCCCTTGCCCATGTCAGTATTCATATGAGCAGACACATAACGTTGTAAATCATACAATCTACTTTGTATTTTTTCATTATCGCCTACCTTGTCAGCCGCAAATACAGCCTCACGACGCTCTATCATTCCTATGTTATTTAGCCGTAGGAACGTCGCAGAGACGAAAACAGAAAGAATCAGTAAAATAACCAGCTTCCACGTCTGAACGCGCTGTAACTGCTTTATACTCCTCCTGACTCGTTTTTTATCAACCACCTATAAGAAAACCCCACCTAAATTGTTAGTACTAGTATAGCATAAGGGTTATTTTCGATAGATATTGAAACGAGCTGAGCTAACAAATAATATCACAACAGCAGATATTACAAAGAAGGCACGAAATCCATCATGGCCACCAATAATAGAGGCACAAAGAACCATGACAATACATGCAAGCATCGCACCAATATTATTCATTATCTCAACTCCGACCAGATACATTATGCGATGACCCGATAAATCAGCTGTATCAAACATACCTCGTAAAAATGCCATATTCTGAGCCGTCGTAGCGGCTTCGTTAACAATGTTAATGCCCACGGCACCAATTGGGGTTGCAACAAAAATACGCGATAAATGGACAAAGGCATTTGAAACAATGCCGACCTTCATTAGATAACCACCTTGTTGATTATCAATAATATTGCCAAATATGGATGAGGCGATAATGGCCACGATTATAGTTACTGAGGACAGTACGCCAAGTATTACATATATGTCATTTCCGACAGATGGGAATAATATAATTGCAACAAACAAGCCCCATACGGTTGAAGTCGCAACTATATCAAAACCAACCGCTCCCTTTGCAAAAATACTTGGCAAAGCCACTCGCCATGGAAAGCCCCTGATATTTATTCGTTGATATTTTTCAGATTGATTAGTCTTTCTAAGGAGAGGAATAGCCGCCACGGCGAACATCAAACCTGCTATAAACATAACAACCTGTAACCCAACGGCTAAAGCGATATAACCGCCTATAATCGGGCTGATGCTGATGACAAGTTTTTCTATGATATTCACGAAGCCAATTTCTTTACCAGCATGTAAAACGCTCTTTACTCTAGAAAATTCAACAAAATAACAGACTTCATATAAAGTCCCGGATATCCCCATCGTAATAGCAAATACGAGTAGCGCTGACCAACCAAACTCTGGCAATAAACCCAATGCAAGCATAGCTGGAATATATAATAAATTACTGACTAAAGTTCCTTTTGCAGTACCAAATCGAGCAGCAAACATGCCAGCAATTGGCGAGATCAAGGCCTTGAATAAATAGAAAACAGCCCAAAAGCTCATGATAAATATCAAACTATAACCCTCTTGGTAAAGAAAGACCGAGCTAAAACCAGCAGCTAAATATATAGCTGCAATACGCAAAGTATGAGATGCATATAATTCAGCGATTTCGCCAAAAGTAGCATAACGCCAAAAATGACGGCTCTCTAATATTTTATATATAAACGATTTAATCATATTTTTATGTTGTTTGTGATCCTCTCTATTACACCACACATATTCACAAAGATGAAGTGGTATACTAAATTATATGAATATTTATTTCTCAGGAATTGGCGGCGTAGGCATTGGCCCACTAGCAGAAATAGCACATGATGCTGGATATGATGTCTCTGGATCGAATTTGGTAGAAACATTAGTGACAAAAGAGTTAAGACAGGTCGGAATCACAATTACCAACAATCAAGATGGCATATTCTTGGAAAAGCGTCACAACGAAGATCCAATTGATTGGTTTATATATACAGCAGCCTTAACGGATGATAATCCCGAACTAGTTATGGCTCGTAACCTTGGCATAAAGACCGCAAAACGTGATGAATTTTTGGCTTATATTATCAAAGAAAAAAATCAGAAACTAATTGCAGTTGCTGGTACGCACGGCAAGACAACTACCACTGGACTTATGGTGTGGATTTTACAACAATTAGGAATCCCTGTCAGTTATTTGGTCGGTACTACGTTAACATTTGGCCCAAGTGGAAGGTTAAACCCAAATAGTGAATATTTCATCTATGAATGTGACGAATTTGATCGTAATTTCCTACACTTCAAACCGTTCTTGTCACTTATAACCTCGGTTGATTACGATCACTCAGATACTTATTCTACAACTGATGATTATCTAGACGCGTTTCAACAATTTGCAGCCAACAGCAGCCAAGTCATAGCCTGGGATGACCAACACGAAACCATCTATGACGATTTATCACAAGTTACAATCTTGGACCATCTAAAGATTAACCAAAAATTACCCATCGTTGGCAACCATAACCGTCGCAACGCTACGCTAATAAAAGCTGCTTTGCAAAAGCTAGGAATTAACCAAGAAGTCGATGACATAATTGCTCGTTTCCCTGGCACCGATCGACGATTTGAAAAGCTTGCCGATAACTTATACAGCGATTATGGTCATCATCCGGTAGAAATCGCCGCTACGTTGCAACTTGCCCGCGAAATATCTGACCACATCGCATTAGTCTATCAGCCTCATCAAAATATTCGACAGCACGAACTTCGCGATCAATATACGGATCAATTTGAACTTGCTGAAAAGATTTATTGGCTACCGACTTACCTATCGCGTGAAGACCCTAACTTGCCTATATTAAAACCAGAAGAATTAATTCAGAATATAACAAATAAAGAAAAGATCCAAATCGTAAATTTTGACGAAGATTTATGGAAGACCATTCAGCAATTGCGCAACGATGGAATACTAGTAATAGGCATGGGAGCTGGCGAAATTGACGGTTGGCTACGCGACAGGCTGTCAAAAGAGGCCTAGAGGGCAATTATTCAGTAATGGTACCGATACCAAGCGAATCTGGACTAAGCGGATCGCCAACAAAGGCATCGATTGATTTAGCTTTATTAGCTTGTTTTGTAAACAATAATTGGAATTCACTAATAGTCGACTGATTGATTTCGCCATTAGTAGAATAATTCTGAAAATCAGCATCATTTGTAACAGCTTGGGATCTAACACTAACATAACCAGGTCGACTTAGGTCTAATTGAGCAGCTCCACTACTGTTATACATAGCTAAGCTAACAAAAACTAACACGAAGGTGACAGAAAAAGACGCTACGATCATCAATAGAAATCGGTGTTTATTGCCAAAGGATATTTTATCATTGACTTTTATAACTTCAGTTTCGTTCATTAGTTTTTCATCCCGTCAGTTGCCGTTTGATAATCTTTTTCAAATTGATCTAATAATGTCTGATATTTATCTATAAGTTGATTAAGTTTTGAGACGTCACTATGTACTTGATTGCGGTCTGTACGAGCCAAGGCTACAGCGTTATAAAATTCATTTGGCTGTTTAGAGCAATCAATATTCATAGCGGCAGATAAATGCTCTTCATAAGTTTTATAATCCAATCTAAAGGTGTCTAGGGTCGAGCTATAATCATTTTTAACAGATGTAAAATTGGTGTTGTTCATATTATTATTTAATAGCCTGCCATTAAATCTATCCATTAATTTGGTTAAAATGGATTCGTAAAGCTGCCCCCTGTTAACTCGCAATAAAGCATCGCTGGCGTGCAATTGGTTTAATGTATTTTTTGTCGACACACAGTTACTGCGAATCTGTTCAGCCTGCTGGCTAGTTATGGTGGCGTCTTGAGCGGAGACACTAAACAAAAACAAGCCACTGCAGCTAGCCGCAAGGATCAAGAAAAAGATTAAATATTTCTTAAAAAATTTCATACCAATCTATTATCTAACGTTAGGCCCTGTTTGGTCAACTTTCAAAACCTATAAACCCTGCAGTTGCTCTAGCCCAGGTATTTGACTGCTGCCTTGCGTAACCTGTTCTATGCCACCGTTTTGAATAAATTGAGTTACTGCAAAAATTAACGATACGCCAGATAATAAAATTGTAAGTCCCATTGCCAAAGCAAAAAGCAACACTGTCATGCCTGCAAATTTTTTGTAACGAGTGGCTTCCAACATCTCATTACCTTGTTTATCACGCATAGCACCAGACATTATCAACACTAAATCAATTAAAGTCCACAAACCAAGACCGCCAAAAGTAACTAATTTTAAAATACCTGTTCCTATCTTTCCCAGATAAAAACGATCAACGCCAAACGTACCCCATAAAAAACTGAGGAAAAATACCGCCAGAAAATGACGCTGTTTTGATTTAATAACCTGAACTGGCTTTTCTTCCATAAGTTACCCCTTTGACCAATTATCTAATACGAACTTTTTATAACCTTCATCAATATCAATCTTCTCAAACTGTTCTTTAGTTTTCCAGACACCAATTCCTTCATCCGTATTTAAAGGATCTATAGAGACTTCTATCGGCGCTTTTGCTATATAGGCTAAAACAACTTTGCCATTTCCGTGTAAAAAGAAATCACGACGTTCTAAGTTACTGACGATTATGCCCAACTCCTCGTTTATTTCGCGTTCAATAGTTTGGTCTGGGGCCTCATCCATATCGACATGTCCGCCTGGCAAGCCATAGGAATTATTATAAGAGCGCGTATCAATAACAAGTACACCAGAATCATCTTCTGAATAGATAGCAGCCTTTGTCGTAACGTAATGTTTGCTAATTTGGCTCATCTAGGGTGTCAATCGATTTATATCACGAGGAAATAGACAAGCTTCTTTGACGTTTGCTAGGCCGATTGTCTTTTGAACAAGTCGATCAACACCAAGTCCGCAGCCACCATGCTGAGGTAAGCCGAATTTAAAAGCCTGAAGGTAATATTTAAAACCTTCGTGATCAATATCTAGACCAGACTTTTTCATCTGCTCAATCATCTTGTCATAGTTGTTTTCACGCAAAGTAACAGATGCTATTTCTAGACCACGATAAAGCAAATCAGCCCAAAGAACAGTGCCAGTATCAACATCAAGTTTATGATAAAACTTGCCAAGGCTAATAGGAAAATGCGTCGCATAAACTAAATCAGTGCCCAAGTTCTTACGAGCATAATCGCTAATCCAACGTTCTTCATCAGGAGTAAGATCGTCTTCCATATGTGCGTCAGTTTTTGTTGCTTTGGCATACATATCGTGAATTTCAGCAACTGTAAATTGTGGGATTTTACCATCTTCGGGCAGATTAAGCTTTGGGGCATTAAGGCTTTTCAAATTATCAGCTTGTTCGGTGTAAACCTTATGTAAAACATATTGAACAGTATTGGATACCATGTTCATCACTTCATCGAGATTCTTTACAAAGCCCATTTCGATATCAAGCATCGTAAGCTCAGTCAAATGCCGCGTCGTGGCGCTAGGCTCAGCGCGGTATGAATGGTTAATCTCGTAAACTCGTTCAAAACCGCCAACCATAATTTGCTTATAGAATTGAGGACTCTGAGCTAATGTGGCAGTTTTTCCAAAATAATCAAGCTTGAAAACTTCAGCGCCACCCTCGGTTGGTTCAGCTAATAATTTTGGTGTATCAATCTCGACAAATTCTTGTCCATACAAGAATTCTCGAATATAACGAGTTATGTCAGCTCTAATTTTAAAAATCTTTTGCTCCTGAACATTGCGGATATTTAAAACTCTATTTTCAAATAGCGTATCCAAATGCTCTGATTTATGTGAAATTGGCTTGTCGATTTCGATTGGAGGCTCGTCAGTTACTGGTACGGCAACCTCTACTTTAACCTCGTGTAGCTCTGCGCCACCAGAAGCACGATCGTCAGCAACGACAACGCCTGTTAAGTTAAGGACAGAACCAATTTGCATGCCACGAAGCTTTTCAAGCTCATCTTTATCTTCTACTAGCGTTTGTACTAAACCGCTACGGTCCCTTATAGTAATAAAATTTAAACCGCCAAGTAGACGTTTTTTATGCAACCAACCGCAAACAGTGACAGTTTCGCCAATTTTAGATGGGACTTCTCGGACTAATGTTCTTATCATAATTACTTTTTATTGTATCACTTTAATAGAGACAGGGGAATATCTTCAGAAGGACGGACCTTCTATAATAACTCTCTGTGTTTTAATAATTCAAAGGGTTATGTTCAATTACAGCGTCAATATTATCATGGTCTTCAAATTTATCAACTAGCTTACGACCTATTAAAGATTCGAGTAAATCTGATAGTGTCAGTATTCCAACCGTCTCACGATCCTTATTTACAACTATAAAGATAGTGTTATGAATCTGTAAAAATGCCGCTAACATATTAGGCAGCGTTTGGTCAGACCGAACATAAAATACTTTTGTGTCCATCAGCTTTTCGGCCGTTTTTGACGTTCTAACATCAAGCGTTAGTAGCTTTTTTATATCCAAAATGCCGACAATATGATCTATATTACCATCGACTACAGGCAGCTTGCTGTGGCCAGTTTTGTGCAAATCATTTAAGGCTAGTGGGCCAAGAAATTCTGATTTATTAATACTGGTGATTTTATTACGCGGTGTCATTATAGTGCTAACCATTTGATGACTAAACTCTAGGCTATTAATAATCAGTTTCTTTTCGTCGGGTGTCAGGATAGCGTCTGATTTGTTTATTAGATGCTGTAGTTCTTGACGCGAACCAATATATTGGCCGTAACTACTCAACACTGACGCACTCCGCAGCAAGCTAATCACGCGAGGATGTTTTTTTATAAAATTAATTGTCGGCATTTCAATGCGTTGATATAATTTGCTTGAAATCTTTTTAATAAAACCAATTCTTGCAATTGATCCATATTCAAAAACTACGAACAAAGATATAAGTATGCCAACCAGCCAACCAAAGTTAGCTACACCTATAAATCCAACAGTAATTAATAACAACGCTGTCAACACTCGCTGCAAAGAAATTAAATCATTAACTGCCCTATTACGAACAAGTGACTCTTTTGCTGTGTTATCACCCATTTTGGCTCGACGATCTAGCTCAAATACACTAAGTTTAGTATGCGGAGTTTGCATTGCAACTAAAATTATTAGCAGCGCAAAAGCAAAAATAATTATTATAGACAAAAAAATAAACATTCCAACACTATTGTAACCCAGAACTCGCCTAGTTCACACTGTCAGGCTATGTCGTTTTTTGATATAATATAAATAATAATGATAAGGAGAATTTCTTGAGTAAAACAGCATGGATCATATTCTCGGCCGTCGCAATTGGCGCTTTAGGGTTATTAATATTTTTTTCGGGAAATTCAAAGCTCGACGTCAGTAAAGTTGACGTAAATGCCATACAAACAGCTAGCGAACAAAATGGCAACATAGACGACCACGTGCAGGGAAAAGTGGGCAGTAAGGTTACAATAATAGAATATGGAGACTTTCAATGCCCTCCCTGCGGTAGCATGTATCCAAAAATTAAAGCAATTACCAAAGAATACAAAGACCAAGTGCAATTTGTTTTTCGCAACTTCCCAATTGCGACATCACACCCAAATGCCAAAGCCGCTGCCGGTACAGCTGAAGCCGCTGGCTTACAAGGTAAATATTGGGAAATGCACGACAAGATATACGCAGGGCAAGCTGATTGGAGTGAGCTATCTGGAAACGAACGAACTAATTTCTTTGCAAACTATGCAAAAGAGTTAAATCTAGACATGGATAAGTTTAATGCCGATCTTGCAGCAGCACCCACAACTATTAATAAAAAAATCGACTTCGATATCGGTCTAGGCAAAAAAGCTGGAGTAGAAGGAACACCGTCATTTTACCTTAACGGTACAAAACTAGATTCAGCCACTTATGGTGATGATGCCAAGTTTAAAGAAGCTATAAATAGTGAACTAACAAAAGCGGGCATCGCACTATCATAAACAAACATAGCACAAACAAAAAACACCCCGGTGCCTTGGGGTGTTTTATTTTTTGATTTACTGTGCGATATACAGTTGCCATTCGGCAGGCACCACATCCACTGCTATCTTTCTGCGCCTTGTAGACACAAATTCGATGGCTATTGGCATGTGATTTACTCCTTGTACTATGTAAAGCCTCACGCGCTTCGACCTTTATTTAAAATTATAGCTTTGGCGCGAGACACGTCAACTATAATAACAAAATAACATTGCCAAGTCAAGAATAGGCGCTATTCGAATAACGCTTATGATGGTTATTATAGGTTACATTAGCGTTATAAACAAGAACTTTTTTTATTTATTCTTTAGATTTTTTTATTGCTTTGAATGTTTCGACTTGTAAATTCATTTGTTCAATAAATTTTTCTAATTCTTCCTCTTGTAGCAGCATAATCATGCCTTTACTGGGCGAGCCAACGACATATAACCTATCACCAGTATTAATACCTAATTCATCACGCGCCGTTGCTGGAATTACAACTTGCCCTTTAGTACCGACCGTAGCTGTGCCATATAATTTTTTATCATGCATATACAAATAATACTATATGGGTATGAAATGTATGTCAAATATGAATGTTTTTTAGACTATTTATAAAACCTGTTGACTCTATTTATTATTTGTTGTAAAGTAATTTTAAGCTTATAAAATATTTTAAGCGCAAATTAACAATCAAGCTGAGTTTTATATTATCTCCTGACTACAAACCTAAATATATGATGATAATAACTGTCGTTATATATTTAGGTTTGTGTGCGTAGCCTACTCTATTCTTCGTAACCTTTCAAAAAAGCTACGTTAATATTGGCGAATCTAGGAGGATAAAATTATGAAGGTTTTTGCAATTGGTCAAGGAAAGAGTTTTTCGGATGTCTTCGTAAACCTTGCTTTAAAGAGCCATGAACTTTTCGACAAATGTGATGCAATCTTAGTGATAGAGAACCAAGAGGGTCCTTTTGCTGAAGACATTCAGAACCTCGATGAAATCGTAAGCTCTGAATTATCAAGGATCGTTCCCGTCATATCATTGAAAAAAAATAATTTTAAGGTGATAGGCCTTCAATATCCGATACATGAGTTAGGTCGTATTAAGATGCCCCAAAAAACTCGATGCAAAGTGTACCAAAGAATATAGTATCTAACTAATAGGTTTCCGCTCGTTGTAATTTTAACGAGCGGAAACAACTCAGTTTGTTTGTTATTATCACTCTATAAATGTGTATTTATACTGATGAGTCCAAAAGGACGAAAGTGATTAAAAAATAATATTATTGACTAATTAACACATTAGATGTAGAGTAAGCGTTATCCTGTCGATTAGTTTATAGTCCGGGAGTAACTTAACAAACAAGCTGAACCCCCAAGCAATAAATGGACGTCTATCGTTTTTGCTGTAAGCCCTACCATTAAATGATTGTTAATATTTTAATGATTTAATAGTTAGGCTTATAAGCGGGATAGACATACCCGCTTAAATATTGCCGGAGGTGTAATGATGAAACAAAGTGAAAAACCTATGTTTTTTGACGCTCTGGAAAAAATAGCAGTCAACGGTTGCCATGAGAAGAAATGCCAATGGGTTGCCGTGCTGAAAAAAGAGAGCGAGGGCCCTATTTATCTTGTAAGTAGAGAGAAAACAGCCTCTTTGCTAAAAGCTAAATTAAAAGAGTCCAAAATTGAGGCGCTTGTCCAAATACCACCAAACGGCGTGGTAATTGGGATTATAGAGTGTCCCGATACATAAAAAATGATCGATTCTATCAGAGAATCATTTCATTACTGCGTAGAAAAGGCTAGCCTAAAGATTAGGCTAGATGCTAAATACTATTGATCTAAAAAAATTAACCTCGCTTATTGTTCAATAAGCGGGGTTAACATCAGCTTGTTTGTTATTAATTTATAAAATTATTTATTCGTCTTCTTCTAGATCATCTTCAACATCTACGTCATAGGCACTTCCGCCCAACATCTCATAACCACAGTCGCTATCGCTAAAATCATCGCCTATTGAATAACGTAAGTTCATCATAAATCCACTCGTAGCCGTCCTGATCATGCCATTACTTTTAACTCGGCGCATAGAATATGCATACTTAGGGCTAGTTAACACTAAATATTCCCATCCGGCTTTGATACAATCTTTGACAAAAATGCTATCTTCACTAACCTTGCTCTTTTCATTGAATTTAATATTTTCAAAAATTTCACGCCTGATACCAATCATAGCGCCAAGGACCATTGGCTTTTCAGTTTTACCAGTAGTACGCAAGAAAACATTAATGAAATTAGCCGAAGTGCGGCTTTTAGGGTCATCTTTATCATCATCATTTAAATGGAATAATGTCGTAAATACGTCAAAATTCTTTTTTGGATTATGGGCAACTGATTCTATTTTGTATTTTATGCCAATCAAGAAATAAGATGGCAAACGATTATCAGCATCCATAAAGATAATCCAATCACCCTTAGCCTCACTGGCACCACGATTACGCTGAGCGGACACGTTCTTAACATTATGGCTAATAGTCCTAAGATTTAACTTGCCTTCCCATTCTTTGGCTTTTTCTAAGGTTTTGTCTTTGGAGCCACCATCTACATGAATGACTTCAAAGTCAGTCCAACTCTGGTTAGATAGATCTTGTAACAATTGAGGTAAACATATTTCTTCATCTAGTGTAGGTATGACAATACTAAATGACGGTTTTGATTTATTAATATTCATGTTTAATATTATAACTTAATTTATAAAAGAGATTGCAATGGATTACCCGCAAAAATAATAAATGCCCATTTTACGGGCATTTATTATGATAATAGATTAGGCAGCTTAGACTATTTTAACGGGTTTAACCATTTTGTTAAAGTAATCTTGAATTATAGCCTGACCAATATTACCAAGCAAGAATAGTAAAATAAATGCCAAGACACCACTAAGTTTTTCGCTAGTAACGTTTTCGACACCCTCAGAATATCTCCAATACCACCAAATGATGCCAACAAATGGAATTAACCAAATCCAAGCCGTAGGAATAGACTCGCCCAATTGGTTCATTTCACCCTTTGTTTTAACGGCCCAATACCATGAATATATGCCAAAAGTGATAAATGGCAATAATAAAACCGCGATAGGACTTCTTTGCTTCATTCGATACTCCTTAGTTACTTAATATCTAAAGCATAATGTAAAAAAGCACAAAATACAATATAGGTATTTACACTGTATACTTATAAGATGACTTCTCGATACACATTATACGAAATAGACAAACTACGCGATCGCTTTAATCTTGCCGATGGAGTACCTAAAGGCGTCAAGCCGTCTTACAACATTAGCCCAGCGCAAACTATAATAGCAATTATCAATTGCGAGGGCACCAACAGAATAGAAAAAATGAAATGGGGATTTATTCCGAAAGACGCCAAAGATGCTAATTCAATCTTTCGATATAAAACATATAATGCGCGCAGCGAGGCGGTGTTTGATAAACCAACCTGGATGACCGCTATTCGTTCACAGCGCTGCCTAGTGCCCGCAAATGGCTTCTATGAGTGGAAAACTTCACCAAATGGCAAAAACCCTTACTATATTCAAACAATTGAGCAACCATTATTTGCTTTTGCAGGAATTTATAGCGCTTGGACAGACCCCACTGGGGCAGAAATCAAGACGTGCTCGATCATTACAATAGATAGCGACGCAGATGACGACATGACACCCAGTCGTTTGCCTGTAGTTGTCAGCCCCGAGGACGAAAAAGAATGGCTAGATCCTAATATTAGCGACATGAACTCAATATATAAGATAATGAGACCCTATGCTCCAGATAAATTAAAAATCATTCGAGTCGGACCAGACATCAGCTCAACCAAAATCGATAAACCCTACTTAATTACGCGTTTCATAAAAGAATAGTTTTTTTTGTTTGCTTAATTAGGCAAATAGCTCCCAGACATTCAGTGGCCCTTCTTCTTTATCGAGAATACCGTAAACAGCTCCAGCCTGATCGAGTTTCAATTGTTTTAAGGATATTTATCTAGTGCTTAATTAAATCGTTGATTTTTTCACCCTTTAATTCCTCTGGCGACCAACTGATTGCAGCAAAGTTTCCTTTTGATAGCTCATCTACTTTATTAATCCACTGTATTTCGTTATTAGCTTTTGCCTTTAATACCGAGTTTGTGGTTTTGGTCGCAAAAAAGCTTGAATTTATAACCCACCACTTGCTGTTAATCCCCGCTCTTTTCAAGTCTTCTTCTAATCTCATTGCCTCATAGACCGGGGTTGTTTCTGCAAGAGTGACAATAACGACTTCTGTTTCTTTACTATTTTTAAGCCTTGGCAATAATTTAGCCACAGATTCAGGAGTCTCTCCTTGTGACCTTTTTATTTCCTTGTCATAACTTTGAGTAGAGTCTAGCAGCAACAATGTATGCCCCGTTGGAGCGGTGTCAATAACAACAACTTCATCATTTTCGGATCTATCAACTATCTCGGCAAAGGCTCTAAAAACAGCAATCTCTTGAGTGCATGGCGACCTAAGATCTTCCTCTACATAAGAGATGTCGTCGTCGCTCATAGTCTCTCGTGCCTTGCTCAACACTTCCTCTTTATATCTGGCAAGTTCCTTCTCTTCGTCAATGCTGCTCATCGTAATACCGGGGCTTTCTTGAAGCACCATTTTCAAATGGGCAGCAGGATCAGTAGTAGTTAAATGTACTTTTTTACCTTTTTGAGCGAGCCCCAGCGCTATAGCGGCAGCAATCGTCGTCTTGCCAACACCACCCTTGCCCATCGTAAATATCACTTTCTTATTGCTTTTATACAGATCATCGATAATATCGGCAAGCTTTTGAATATGCGTTGATCTCAACTCTTCAAATTCATCCGTATTATTACCGCCACCTAAAAATGATCTAACGTTATTTAGGCCAGTTATATTAAAAGGTCTGAGGGGAATAGTATAAATTTTTATATCGCTTAGGCCATTTGGAATGCTATCAAGAGCTTTTTGTTGTTTTTTAAATATAGAATTTGAAAGGATGTCGTCGTGACCTTTTAGTACGCCGTTGATTATCATTATTTGATTCTTTATGCCAATTTCCTGTAATTCAACGGAAGCTCTTTCAGCTTCTTTCAGCGGAGATTCTTCAGGCCGAGATACTAATATAACAGTTGTCTTTTTGCTATCTGACAAAACGCTTACCGCGTCTTTATAGATTTCTTTTTTTTCTTCAAGGCCAGCCAGTTGTCCTAAACATGAGGCACCGTGAGTACTTTCGCTAATAAAATCGCTCCATGCGGCTGGCAATTGAAGCATTCTTAACGTGTGACCAGTTGGAGCGGTATCAAAGATAATATAATCAAATTCCTTTGCTGCTTTTTTATCTGTTATGTAGTTCGAAAATTCATTAAATGCTGCAATTTCAACAGTGCAAGAACCCGACAGTTGCTCTTCCATATTTTCAATTACCGCATCAGGTAATTTGCCACGGTAAGGGCCAACAACACTCTCTTTATATTCAGATGCAGCAAGTATAGGGTCAAAATTAGAAACTACAAGATTAGGAACGTCTTTTATCTGCACGCCTTTGTTATTAAGCTCCGTACCAAATACGTCTTGAAGGTTTGAAGCAGGGTCGGTAGAGATAAGCATGATTTTCTTGCCACTATCTGCTAGGCTTACGGCAGTTGCGCATGCCATAGAAGTCTTGCCGACTCCACCCTTACCGGTAAAAAATAGGTACTTCGTCAAATTTATATCTGATACATCAAATTTTTTATACATCATATCTCCTTTATTTGTTTTGAATAATAATTAGCAACAACCACCGCCAGAGCAACATCCAGATTGGTTTCGAGGCTTATCACTACTTATAAGCTCTGCTGGAACTTCTAATAGATTTATAAATTCATCGTTTGTTGGATATGCTTTGATTTTTATTACCTCGCCATTAATCACGGTAATAGGAAGAGAATCTACCCCGTCTTTTGAAATAATCTCATTAACTGATTTATTATCCAAAAAGGCTTGTGGGTTTGAGGAAAGAGTATATCTATCAACAAACACCCCATTACCTGCCAGATTATTTATGACCGTCGAAACTCGTAACAAATCTGGATCAACAGATGGCCCACAGACACCCGTCGCGCAACACATTGCCTGTTCAAAAATTGACATTTTTTTCATAACTATCTCCTTGTTAACATATTTAATTATTTATTACAGATACATTCATTTTTACTTGAAGTGAGCTTACTCAAGAAGCCAACTATACCATCACAGGTTGGCTTATCTAGCGAGTAATAACGCCACAAACCTTCTTCTCGGCAATTTACCAAGCCACACTCAATTAACACTCTCATATGATGAGAAAGTGTCGGTTGAGTAAACTCAAAATCTTTTAAGATATCACAGGCGCATTTTTCGCCACAAGAAAGTATATCCACGATTCTGACCCTATTCCAGTCTGATAATGCTTTTATTATATTCGTGTTAATTTCATAGCTATCTTTCAAATGAAGGCTCCTTATATAGATGATTGTCTATATAATAACATAGCTTATCAGCTACAGCAAGAAATTAAGGGAGGCTTGGTCGTCTTTTTCACTTTAGGGCAAGTCGCCATGTTATATTAATAATAATGACAATAACCACGAATAGTACTATTTCCCAAGTAGTCCTTTTATTTACAGATAAAAAGACAGTCAACATAGCTAAGGCTACGGCTACATACATTAATTGGAGGATCCATGTGTAGATTGGTATCCCTAGAAGCGTATGTTTTAAGTAATCATTCATACTTATAATTGTATACTTCTTTTTTAGTTTCGACTTACCTGTCTATTTCCTGTCTCTTAAATATTATAATTGCAGATACAACAGATATTATAATCACACCTATACTTACCAGTATTGGGTAAATCAAATCATTACTCCAGCCGCTTGCGACTATATCTTGATAGTTTGAAAATATTAAATTCGGCGAGAAGTTTTTGGTAGCTTCAAAAAGTCCAAGAATGGTTCCAAATAATATAAAGCTAATAAATCCAATTCCACCGGCAATAATCGAATTCTTCACAATCGTACTAGCAAGCAAAGTTATAGCTACAATCATTAATATATAAATCAAGACAATTAAGGCCATTAAAGAGAAATTTATAAAATTGAATGACGAGAAAACACTAACCGTATAGGCATAAAAAATCGCACTGGCCACTATAAAAATGACCGATACGCTAAAAAAGCTACTTATGAATTTAGCAAGAATAAATTTAGCCCTAGAAATTGGTTTCGTCAGTACAATTTCTAGCGTTTTCTTATTTTTCTCATCAGACACAACACCTGCAATGGTAAAAACTAATACTAATAGCGCTATTTGACTAATATTCTTCATAAATTGGTCCAACGAATCCTTATAGGTTGACTCTGGTAGATTAATAGATAATCCGGGGATCGAAACAGACTTCAACAATTCTGGCGTGATTTTTGCAAGAATCGGAGATGCAACAGCTACAAACAGAAAAATGACGCACATTATCAAAATCTTTTTTGTTCGCCATAATTCCAAGGTTTCTTTTCGAATTAAGACCATCATATTACTCATTATTTTCTCCTAAAAGTTCGATAAACAAATCTTCAGTCTCGGGAAGCCTTAACCCGTATTGCAATATACCTAACCCTGTTTTGGCAAAATATTCAAAAGGTACATTATCTTTAACAACTTTGTCGTCATTCAACCATATCTTTAAAGAACTGCCATTTTGTTCAAGTCTTTTTACCCACTCTTCATTGGCTACTAATTTCGCAATCTTCGATGCGTCACTTACAAATTCAATATCCAAAATAGGAGTGGCGTATTCTGCCTTTAGCTGAGCCAACGGCTTAGAAACCACTAGCTTCCCGTGGTTAATGATCACCACATCATCACAAATTCGATCAACGTCGGATAAAATATGTGTAGAGAATAAGATAGTTCGATTTGATTTTAGCTTTTCAATAACTTTCAAAACCTCTTTGCGACCCAACGGATCAAGTGATGATACTGGCTCATCAAGAATAATTACTTCTGGATCATTAATTAGCGCTTGGGCAATACCTAGACGCTGTTTCATACCGCCTGAATATGTTGAAATTTTATTATTTTGAGACTCTATTAAATCGACCGTTTCGAGTAATTGTTTTATAAGTTTCGTCTTCTTTTTTAAAGGTAGGCTAAAGATATCTGCAATAAATTCCAGATATTCTCGACCACTCATCCAAGAATAAAAAGATGGTAATTCTGGTAGATAACCGACATTTACGTTCGATTTGTCGCTACCAAATATAACTGGAATACCAGAAATGGCCATATCTCCATCAGTTTGTTTCGATAAACCAACCAACATGCGCAATGTAGTCGTTTTGCCAGATCCATTTGGGCCCAAAAAACCAACTACATGGTTTTTAGTAACTTCAAAGGACAATTTATCAACTGCAGTAAATGATTTAAAACTCTTTGTTAAATTTTTTACCGAAATTGCTGACATTAGTCTTCACTTCGCCCAAGAATGAAATATAATGCTGGCCCAACGATTTCGCCAATAAGTATAATAATTGCCCAAATGGTTATTGATAGATTCTTTGTTTTCCGTTTTTTTATAACAATCAAATCCACCAACGCATAAATCTGAAAGACTATTTGTATTAGTATTAATGGCCAAACTAATTGAATTATCTGCTGAATATCCATAAACACCCCCTAATATATATGGGATGATTATACATTATTTTGGCGTTACAAGAAAGATTATGCGGCTCTGGTACTTTTTTCAACTTCATTACCCTGCTCAAAACGATTTTCGCGATCCTCTTCGGAGATTTTATCTTCAACTAGATCCCGTTTACGAACCCAAAGCCAAAAATAACTTGGACAGGTATGGTATTTTAGGAAGTCAGATTTAGAGAGATAAATATTGAACTTTGAGACTTTCATGGTAATAGACTTTTTGTGATGATTGCGATAGCTACATCTACGGACTTATCCGCTATATATCCAAAGGCTTTTTTTATGGCTGAGCTGTCTTTTCTGGCTATTGCATCTTGCATCTCTTTATATTTTTGCTGCATATCTTCCGATAGTCCACCGATTTTGATCGATTGAGTAGAGTGAGGCGAGTTATGTGCAATAGCAGAGTTACTTATATTCGCATAGGTATTATTGGTAATACTGTTATATGTGCTGATGCTCACTTCTTTGCCTAGCTGGGTTATTTTGTACCCCACATTAGACACAGGTGAGTTAGACACTTCACCAGTAAATAGCATTTCTTGCTCAGAAATAGTTATGGATACTATATAGCCTGCTCTCTTCAGGCCACGCAGAATTGTTTTTATATTCTGGCGATTTAACGGTCCTACGGTGAACTCTTTGAATATTTTATCTTCACGACGTTTTCCATACTTATTTTGAGCCAAGAAGTTAAGTATTGCTGTATCGTATTCTGATAATTTTACTGACATGTGTGAATAAAACGACTAAAGCTACGCCGAACTCCTTTCTGTTCTCTCTACTAAACCCAATAAGAGCAATCTTGGCACTTGTTTCATGTTGTCGCTCCAATAATGAAGTGTAGTATCACCCCACCTATTACGGCGACAATTATTCCTGACAGCAATACCCATACTACTTTTATAATTATTTCTTTAAATTTCTGTTTTTCCTCACTAGTCCTACCTATCCTTAGGCCTTTTTTCATAGGACAGATGGAAGTTTCCTTACCTGTTAATATATTCCGTTTCAGCTCAATAAGGTGTATATCTACAAGAAATTTGTATTCTTTATCTAGGCCATCTTCTTCAATACTATATAGGGAATACCCGTAACCATAGAAGCTTTGTTTAATTGCATCAAGCAAACCAAGCGCGCTTCTGTTTGAGACACGCAACCATGTTCGGCATATTATTGATTCAATGAAATCAGTCACTGCCACCCTCAACAATGGAAATTTCTTCAGAAGTTAAATCGTAGAGTTGGTAAACGAGACGGTCGATTTCCTTCTCGGTTTCTTGGATTTTGGTATCTATGGCAACAAGTTCGATTCGGTATTTATTGAAGAGCTGCAGTAGTTCGTCTTTCTGATTCAGCGATAAGTTAACGTTTAGAATATTGATAAAAACCGTATAGTCTAACGTCCACCATTTACTTAGCTTGGTTGGCAATCTGCTGATACTGAACTCACTACGTAAAACGGTCTGGAAGTTATTATTGGTACTGTTTAGGTCGCCTAGTTTATTTCTGTACGTATCGTGTAACAAGGCTAGTTTATTACTGTGAGTATCATCAATCGTAACTATAGGCAGTTGCTCTAAAGTAGACTTATTGATTGCTAGGTAGCCACCTGCGAGATGTTTATCGGAAAATTCTTTTAGTAGATAGTACGTCATAAATTTGCTATTTAAAATCGTTGTTAAGGCTTTTGGATCATACCCTGCGAAGTCGTATATTCCATAAACACCAACACCAAGCGCAAGCGGGTCAGAGGTGTGTACCGCCTCTATGCGTTTAGTCATTCCCGCCACAACAACTTTCTCTGTATTCCAGAATCTGCCTTTTGACTCGGAAATTTCTGGGCTATCGCTTGTAATGTAAGGGTGCGTGTACCGTGATTTCATATATGGCACAACTGTAGTATCTATAACATACGGGTCTATACTGCCACTCACCGCAAAAGGTATACCAACACCATTTTCGTTTATTAGTGGCTTAATCTTCTGTGCCTCAAAACCAGTAGTACCAGAGTTAATCTTTATGCCAATTTCAGCTAAGCTCTTGAATCGTTTTAACGTGTTAACTTCTACTTTATACTGCTCAATATTATTCAGCTGCTCGGCACTGGTTATATTGTAGCGTTGTGAGGAAAAATGCTTGCGTGCCAGATTTCCTATAATGATTATTGGATATACTCCAATGCCGTTAAATACTGGGATTTTTGATATATTAATAATGGTCTCTAGCGACTTATCTTCAAGCGTATTCAAAACTTTCTTAGCGTAATCAGCAATTAGTAACTTGTTGGGTATAATCCAGCCATATCTACCGCTTAGTTTAAGCAATTCATGTGCCTTTAATAGGAACGCAACATACAAATCATAAGAGCCCTGCAAATCTTTATATTGTTCATTGAGGTATTTTCTATCAGCAGTATTCATAGTGCGAGCATTTACATACGGCGGATTACCCACAACTATATCAAATTCGCCATTTTTAAACACATCAGAGAATTGACTTTGCCAGTTAAATGCTTTATTGCCAGCAACCGCAGGATCATCAATCAAGCTATTCCCACATTTAATATTATTGTCGAGTGATGTTAGCTTTTTGCCTTTTTGAGCAGATTTTAGCCACAATGAAAGTTTGGTAATTTCAACTGACTCTTCGTTAAGATCAACGCCGTAAATATTGTTTTTTAAAATATCACGAATGTATTCATCGGTACTAAATATGTTATTTCCAAGAATATCACCAACTCGCTGATTCTCTGACATTAGGTAATCAAAAACATAAACCAAAAACGCACCACTTCCACAAGCTGGATCTACAACTTTTATGTTTTGCAAAAAATATTGATATTTTTGATAGGCTTGTTTTTCGCGCTTACTATAATTCTTATCATTAATGTCACCATGAAGCCTATACTCTTCCTTGAATGCTTCTTCATGTTCGCGTAAATACGTACCAAGTGAGTTATCAACAATATAACGGACGATGTAGTCTGGCGTATAAAAAATACCGTCTTTTTTGCGACGCGATTGGGTAATTATAGCCTCGACGTTTTTATCAACATTGACTTTGTTTTTTATCTCTTCCAAATCGCTAATTGATTGTTCAAATATATGGCCAAGGATTGAAACGCTTAAGTCTTCAGAAAAATCGTATTTACTAAGCTCTACAACTGGCTTTAAGCCGTCATCGCTAATTCGTAAGTTGTCTAGGGCTTCATCATGTTTAAATAAGCCACCATTATATCCATCAGGAATTTCTAGCTTGTCATTACCACAATCTATTGCTTCAAACAGTCCTTTAAAAGCTTGCCACAAGCTGACACCGAAACTACTTTGTTCAGCGTCGCGAATTACGCATTGTAATGTATTGTCTGGCAGCAAACCACGGTCTTCGGCAAAACACGTAAATACGATTCGATCAATAATTTTCTGAGCTTTTTCAACGCCCATATCGATATTTTCTCGAACGGTTTCATTACGAGAATAAATATCGCGAAGCAAAGTTAGGCGAGCATCTTTATACACTTTGTAAAACTTTTTACTAATATTTTCTTGTTCGATACGAATATCACTAAGAATATCCTCGGTTTTGCTCGTACCTTTGGAAGTTATAAAATTATCAGATTTTAGCAGAACATACCAAGTTTTAAATAATAAATAGTCATCGTCTGGATTTACCAGATCATCAAGTGTCCAAGCTTCATAATCTAAAAGGTTATCGCGATAAAGACGAAACTCCCAAAAGTTACTAACAATAACAAATGGGCAGTTACGATATTGTGTTTTATATTTAAATGCTTGTTGAACAGGGCTCATATTGCCTTCACGCTGTTGCGGACGATCGAGATCAATCGCAGCACCTTTTAATTCAACAACGGCTGATATATTTTTAATATCACTTGCTTTATCCGTATATCCGATTACGGCATCAGGTAGTTGACCTTTTTCTGTTGTAGCTTTTGGCTCAAAATTAAATGGCGTTGCTGGCTTTTCTTTGTAACCAAGAATATCTTTGAAGAAATTTTGATTATATTCCTGCTCACGCGAAGTTTCCTTATCTTGTCTTAATGTACCTCGATGATAATCATGGTGCCATTTTTTAACAATATCTATAAAAGCGAGTACGTCATCAGTATCGATAGCCTGTGCAACCGACTTTAGCTTATTTTTGCCAAACAAATTTGCCATTTTGTATTATTGTTTCATCCTTAACTACTATTCTAACTCTGTTGACAGATAAACCAAAGTTTTCGATTGAACTGCACTTTGGTTTTATTAATACGATTGTCATTCATACATTTAAGTATAGTTTACAAAACAAAAATCCGGTAGCATAAATGCTTACTGGATATTCTGTAAAAAAATCCGAGCTTAGTGCTTTTATTTTCCCATCCCTATCCGAGCAAAACCAAAAAATATTGATCCAAAAACAACTATCATAATTATAGGTACCGCTATAGATACCCAGTTGCGTTTGCCTGGTCTAAAATAGCGAAGAGTCAACGAGTTTGTAACAACCGAAACTGAGCTTAAAGCCATTGCCATGCCAGCCAGTTCAGGTCTTAGAATAAGCCCTAGGCCAGCGAAAACCCTGGCCGCAATCGGTATGCCGACGACGTTATAGGCCAAAGCAAAGAATAGATTCTGTTTAATCTTATTGACAGTCTCTCTGGACAACTGAATAGCGGTAATAACATCTGATAAATCATTTTTAACAAGCACAATACCACTCGTTTCCATAGCAATATCGGTTCCATTGCCCATTGCGATTCCAAGGTCAGACTGCGCCAATGCTGGAGCATCATTTATGCCATCCCCAACCATGGCAACACACAGATCGCTTTCCTGAAGTTCTTTGATTTTGGCAGCTTTGTCTTGTGGTAAAACTTCTGCCAAAACATTTTCTATGCCTAATTCACTAGCAATAGCTGCAGCCGTTCGTTTATTATCACCAGTTATCATATAGACGACCAACCCCATTTTTGAGAGGATTTTTATGACTTCTTTCGAATTTGGCTTTAGTGTGTCGGCAACTGCAATTATGCCTATTACAGCTTTGCCGTTAGACAACAGCATAACTGTCTTACCTTGATTTTCAAAGGCCTCTAGCTGACCGCTAACTTTTATTAGTTCTCTTTCATTGATCTTTTCTGATGCTAAAAGCTTGTTACCAAAATAATATTGCTCGCCTTTAATAGCACCTGTAATTCCCTTGCCTGATCTGGATTGAAAGCCATTTACCTCAAGCTTTGAAATCTTTTTATTATCTGCATCTGCGATTATAGCCTTTGCTAATGGGTGTTCGCTATCTCGCTCTAACGACGCAACAATTTGCAATATATCATTCTCTTTTTTGCCATTGAAACTAATAATATCCGTAACGACCGGCTTGCCATTAGTTAAAGTACCTGTCTTGTCAAACACAATTGTATTGATACGTCGGGCTGCTTCAAGTGGTTCACCCCCCTTTATCAGAACCCCCGCAGACGCGCCTTTGCCAGTCCCAACCATAATTGCAGTTGGAGTAGCCAAACCAAGCGCACACGGGCACGCAATAACCAAAACGGCTGTAAACGCCATCAAGGCAAATGAGAAACTACTGCCAAGTACAAAAAACCAAGTGAGAAATGTAAGCATCGCAATAATAATTACGGCGGGCACAAACCAGTTTGAAATCTTGTCGGCCAATGCTTGAATTGGAGCTTTTGAATTTTGAGCTTCTTCAACCATTCTGATAATTTGCGATAACATTGTTTCCGAACCGATTTTAGTCACTGAAAATTCAAAACTACCAGTTTGGTTAATAGTTGCGCCGATAACAGTATTGCCGACTTTTTTTGCAACCGGCATGCTTTCACCAGTCACCATCGACTCATCAATATTCGAATCGCCTTTGGTTATTTGGCCATCAAGTGGCACAGTTTCACCAGGTCGGACAAGTAATATATCCCTATGTTTTATCTGTTCAATTGGCTTTTCAATTATCTCGCCATTGACAATTAAATGCGCAGACTTAGCTTGTAAACTCATTAGTTTGCGGATAGCATCATTTGATTGACCTTTAGCTCGAACTTCCAACCATTTACCCAGTAGGACGAAAGTTATTAGTAGCGCCGAAGTTTCAAAATATAATTCTGGAATCTTTTCTCCACCTAGACCGATTAAACTGCTATTTTGAATTACATATGTAAAATAGAAAAACACGCTATAAAAGTAAGCTGCTGATGTGCCAATAGCCACCAAACTATCCATATTGAAACTTCTCATCCGAAGGCTAGACCACATACCTTTATAGAAACCTGCTCCTAAATAGAATTGGACAATAGACGCTAATATCAGCGAAATCAATCCCACAAACGGCATTAAGAAATCAGCACCTGGCAACCATTTAATAAAATCTAGTGCCATAAAATAGACAAGTGGCGCAGTCAAAAATAACCCTATCATAAACGCTCGTTTGTAATGTTTTTCTGAACCGCCATGATTCATATGGTTCATTCGATCGTGCGGATTACTATCGTCAATAACGCTTGCCGAGTAGCCAGCTTTTTTTACTGCCATAATTAAGTGATCAGTGTGCATGTGTTCGTGATCGTGTGTAATATTTGCCTTTTCGCTGGCAAAATTAACCGTCGCGTCGCTAACGCCTGGTACTTTTTTAAGCTCACGGGCAATTATATTAGCACAAGAACTACAGTGCATCCCATCAATAGATAGCTGAGTTTTTGCCATTATTTTGTAGCGCTTTCAGTTGCCATTATGGACCCACGAACGATTCCCATAGCACAAGTTATATTGTAAGTTCCTGGTTTATCAATCTTAAACGGAAGCGTCAGCATGCCTTTTGTTATTAGCATTGGCGTATCGTATACGCCAGGTATCATAATAGTGCTCATACAGCCCTGACCATCGCCTTTTGCTTCAATCGATAATACATAGGTCTTTCCAACCTCAACATTAAACGAGTTCGGTGATATATCCTGTGTACCCTGACCAGGTGTAAAAACAGTCTTTATTACAATTGCATTTTTATCAACTGAAGTAGAAGTTGAACTAGATGATGGATGACTTGGAAGTGACAATCTATAGCCAGTTAGGTTAAATCCGTTACTTATATTATAAAAAGCTAGAATGATCACAAGTGCGCCAGCAAATCTAAAGAATATCTTCGCAAAATTACCTTTTACAATCGAAGTTATTCCTCCTACGCTCAATAAGCCAGGCGCCGTACCTATGGCAAATAAGCCCATGACTATCGCACCAGTCACGAAGCTACCGCTACCTATTGCGACTAATTGCATGGCTTGTGTAAATCCACACGGCAAGAAAAACGTTAGTCCGCCAAGTATCATGGCATTTTTATGACTATATTCTTTTTGTTTATGTTGATCTATGCCAAACAATTTTGCCAATCCAGCCGGTAAAGTAATGCCTTTATTAGCCAATCTCGGAAATAACTCAGTTAATTGTAACCCCAAAATTAACATTACCAAGCCTATCCCAATTGTAAGTAAACCCATCACCGAACCATTTAATTTAAAGAAGGAACCAAACAGTCCCATGACCCCTCCCAGAGCAAAGAATGTAAAAATTCGACCGAGATTAAAGAATAAATGTGGCTTAAATTTTTGAATCGTTGTGGCGGATTGATGCTTATCAGCATAACGCGCTGAAAGCCCCAAGATTAGACCGCCAACTAGGGCCATACAAGTTGAAAATCCCGCAGTTAAACCAACGACTAAAGCAACAATGCCCTTATTATTTCCGACGCTACTTATGTTCAAACCGTTAAATCCTACCATTTTCAAAACTAGTAAAATAACAAGAATATAAAATAAACTAACAAAAAAATTAGAATAAACTGACTTATCCCTACTAAAAAACGTCTTTTTTTCAAAACCAACAGTATACCCAGCATCAGAAACAGCTTTTTTAATCTGAGACTCTGTGGGTTTATATTCATATCTAATTGTTGCACTATTGTTTTTCAGGCTGACGCTAGCATGCTTAACGCCTGAAATTTTATTTAATTCTTCAGCGACTATAATCGTGCAAGATTTACAGTGCATTCCTTTTATGGGTATTAGTTCACTCTGTAATTTCATATAATTCAAGTTAATTCACACTATTTATTTAGCAATTTAGTTACAGTTAGTATCTCTTCGGTCATTCGTGACTTGGTTTGTTCATCATTAGATTGCATCGCTGATTCAAAACAAGAATGCAAATGATCTTCCATTAGCATTTGGTGGGCTGATTTTAGAAGGCCAATTACTGCCAAATTTTGTTGCATTATATCAATACAATAAGTATCGTCATCTAGCATTTTTTGAATTCGCTCCAAATGAGTTTTAGCTTTTTTGAAATTAATAATAACCTTTTTTCTGTTCGGATGAGATTCGTGATTGTGATTCATAATAAAAAGGGCTCCTTAACTATTCATTATACCTACCCCCCAGGTATTAATCAACCCTGAGGAAACAGTCCATGGGACCTGGTCGGCTTTCGCACTGCTTGATCGCTCAAGAAAAGCAGGTCGAGTTTGGAACCGAATAACAGAGATGGATTAAAGTTGCTGGACGTTATTGACGGTTCCAACAGATTTAGGCAAATAGAGCGGCTGGGCTCGAGCTGACATGAGCTAATACCGTCGGATTTACGACTCACCCTATACTAGTTTACATATTGGATTTATCAAATTGTATATTTAATATGCTCGGGTGTAGACAATCTACGACCTATCCATATAATTCGCTGTGAGTTCCTATCAGTGCAAATATAATAATGCTTTCACCCTGAACAATATAAAGTGCCCGGATATCCCCATTGACACTCATACTCCAATATCCTGCATAATTACCTTTCAGTGGGTGCACTCTTAATTGTGGGGAAGTTGGATTTATTATAAAAAGTTGCAATCTGTCGTCAAATTTCTTTTGAAATATTATAGGTAATTTTTTATATTGTTTTTTAAATTTCGGTAGATACTGAATAATCATCTTGTGTTTATATCTTAAGATCAGCTAAGAAATCAGAAACATTATCAAATTCTTTGCTTATTTTGCCGCTCTTAAGTTCTGCTTCAACTTCAACGATTAATTTCTCGAGGTTTGGAGTCATGGTTTCTGGTGCATACAATTCAATACGCCTCGTAGCTACTACTTGACGCAAATACGCACTAATCAAAGTACTAAGAGTTAACCCAGCACTTTTTGCGACCTCTTGTGCAGATTCTTTAATATTCTTATCTAGCTTTACGCTTATCACTGTGTTCATACTACATAGTATATACATTGTAGTTTATTATGTCAAGAAAAACCTTACGTAATACCAGCTACTAGATATCGGGGCTGAACACAAATAGGTTATGTAAAGTCAAAGAGCCCAATCAGCTTATACGCCACTTGATTACTCAGGAAGGACTGGTCAAGTTTAGAACTTTTATAAAGAGAAAAACCGTCATTTCTGGCGGTTCCAATCTTTTTCGTCAGTTTTTAAATCTGACTGTATTTGTGCCGAACTAAGGAGTTAGTCAGGGTAACCGGTCAGGGAACTCGGTCAGCCTATTTGACTGCTTGGTTTAGCTCCGACGACTGAACTCGAACCAGCAGTAATTACCACCTAATTTTAGACTCGTTTTATACTAGCTTACCTATGTTATTTGTCAAGTTCGATGCAGTTTTTAATACCTCTACTTTATGCAATGGATAGACATCATATTCATCAAGACTGATTTTATCAGTGCTAAATACCGTATCTTCGCCGTCTCGACGAAACGCTACCACTATCCCTTATAGTTGTCTGGCTCTTCGTAATAATACGATTGTTCTATGCCTTTCATGAATACTTCACGATCATCTATTTTGTCAGTTAATGCCGTGTGTAGTAACTCACGTAGTTCTGTAGCCTTAACGTGGCTACGTATCATGGCTTCTAGATAATCATTTTTATTTATAGCTGCCCAATCTATGCATCTGCTCAAACGCTTTTTCAAAATCAAGTCGAGCCAGATGCGCGTACTTCGACCGTTGCCTTCCATAAACGGATGGGCAATGTTCATTTCTGCATATTTTTCAATGATTTCTTCAAAGTTGGTTTCTGGCATTTTTTCTATGTGATGCAAAACATCTTCCAAATATAAAGAATTAGCAAAACGAAAACCATCTTTGCTGATGTTTAATTTGCGGATTTTTCCAGCAAAGTCATATAGACCACCAAAAAGATATTCGTGAATCTGCTGTAAGCTCTTTGTAGTACCAACTTCAAAAGACGATAAGTCTGAGCTACCAAAAAGTTTTACTGCTCGCTGTTTGCTTATTTCGTCAATGTTTTGCATATCTATATTATAGCACAAAATGCCAGATATTACTGGGGATTCACCACCGTTAAATTGGTATGTCGGTCTAGGAACTCGGTCAGTCTATTTGACTGCTCAGCTTGGCTCAGCATGCAGGTCATGAACTATTATCTAAGTACAATGACTTCGAGAAGACCTGTTTTTGTTAGATCAACTCTTTTCCACTTATCTCGTGCTAAAACATTATGTCTTGGGTGTAGGTATTCAACATTCTCATACGCTCTGGCGTCAAATATGAGCCATATGTCGACGGGATACTGTGGTCTTTCCTCGCTCTTGGGTTTGTACTTATGAAACCCTTCCAGCATACGTTGGATAGTGGCTTTGCCTTCAAGTGGTGCGGCAAATATTGTGTTGGGCTCATCGATATTTTCGCATTCTTGGCCATCTTTGATAGTTCTTCGAGTCTGTATTCTAATAATCTTGGCTGCGTTTCACGGTCATGGACCGGGTTACTATGGATGATTTGGATACCTTCTAACGACTTTCAGTTTCTGAACTTAGGTTTAGTGTGTCCAAGATGTATGGGAGGCGGATATGAGTAAGTGCAGTCATATTGACTACAAGCATGGATGTTGTTATTATTAATCTAAATCATAAGCATGTTGATTATGGTAGTTGGTATACGTGCGAATATAAATATAATAAAATAGGAAGAAGTAAAGGCAAATCATGAAAAAATTATTATTCGGCGCAATTATAACAGTGTTTACACTTGGATTTGTCGCATTAGCAATAAAAGCTCCTAATGTTTATGCAGCGCAACCAACAGTTAACCTTGGAACAGCAGCACCATTTGCAATATTAGCCGGCTCCGAGGTCACCAACGTACCAACTTCTGTTATTAATGGAAATGTAGGTTTAAGCCCAGCTACAGGTGCCGGCATTACAGGGCTGACTAAAGCTGAGGTATCTGGCTCTATATATACAGTTGATGCATATGGACCAATAGGTTATACAGAAAACCCAGGTTTACTAACCACAGCTACAAATGACTTGACAGCCGCTTACCTTGATGCCTCTAAAAGAACTCCAGCTACTCCACTAACCGGCTCCGATAACCAACTTGGTGGTAAGACTTTAACACCTGGAGTTTATTCATTTAGCCATGCCACAACTGCCAACCTAACCGCTGCGAGCCCTTTGACTCTTAGTGGTAATGGCGTTTTCATTTTTCAGGCTTCCTCAGACCTTATAACAGCATCAGCTAGTAGTGTCGTTTTAACTGAAGGTGCTCAAGCTTGTAATGTTTTTTGGACAGTCCCCAGCTCTGGTTCATCAATCGGAACTGACTCTTCTTTTGTAGGAACAATTATGGCTTACGCATCAATCAACCTAATGACACGCGCAAGCTTGCAAGGCCGAGTCTTGGCGCAAACCGCTGCCGTAACATTAGACCACAATACAATAACTGCACCTATTGAATGCCTAGGTACAACTTACGTTGACACTACAACTCCAAAACTTCCGAATACCGGATCTGCTTCTACGGAAAATAACGGTACTCTACTAGCATCTAGCCTAGCTGCTGGAGCTATCCTTACTGCACTTGCATCATTCATCGTAGTACGAACCAAGCGTGCTAATTAACCAAAAGGTTAAAATAACCTAGTCGCTATGCATCATCGACGCCATAGAAATTTTCGACAACTCTTATTAAGTCGAGTACTAGTATCAGTTGCTTTGATATTGATCATAGCTACTCTTACATTTCTGACATTAAATGTCTATGGAAAACTAATTCAAACCAATGCGACTAAGCTGCCCGTAATTACAAAAACTGTTGGAAAAAGTGAGTTAAAAGTTGGGCTACCGATAAGACTCAAGATTCCAGTCATTAACATTGATACCAATATCTATTACGTGGGCCTCAAATCTGATGGCACAATGGACATAAAGCCAGATCCAAATTTAGTAGCCTGGTATGAGCCCGGACCACGTCCAGGTGAACTTGGTAATGCCGTTATCGCTGGGCATTATGGTTGGATCGGTGACAAAGGGTCGGTATTTAATAACATACACAAATTAGTTAAGGGTGACGAAATATTAGTCATCGATGACAAAAATATAACCAATACTTTTGTGGTACATGAAAGCAAAGAATATAATCCAGATGCAGATGCCGAAAATGTATTTAAATCATCTGACGGCAAAGCGCACCTTAACCTCATCACTTGTGAGGGTGTTTGGGTCGAATCTCAAAAAACGTACACAAATCGGCTGGTAGTATTTGCTGATAAAAAATAAAATGATTACAAATTGTAAAATATTAGCCGAACTAAGGAGTTAATTAGGAAAACCGGTCAGGGAACTCGGTCAGCCTATTTGACTGCTTGGTTTGGCTCCCCCTAGTGGACGTACTTCGCAGCAACACTAAAGCGTATATATTTCAGACGGAGGGAATAATAGCGAAAGCGACCTTTGATTTAATTTGAAGATAGGACCTTTTTCAACCACCGAGTTACCTTTTTGTTTAATAAGATGATCAAGAGTAATTTTACCTTGATCCAATAGTACTCCAAGTTGCGATGCAAGAGGATCTTTAGTATGCTCTATTTTTATGAACTTAAAATACTCAACTCCATCCTCGATTTTCGAAATAGCATCAACCCAAAAAGTCTCACGATGTTTAGTAAGTAGTCGCTTTTCCAACACGCTAGATCTCCAACAAGCCACATCGCCATCGCGAGATGAATACTCCATCAACAGCCCGTCATCTTTTTTAACCTTGAGACGCAAAGTCTGTGTATTAAAACGAGTGGCGCTGACAGTACAATATAAACGCTTTATCTCATTGTCATCATAATAACCATACTTATCTAAAATATCTCGAGAAGATTTTAATACACTAATATCCCAATCGGGAACTTGAGCGAATAGGTTCTTCCTGTTTTGTCGTTCGGCACGAGTGGATTTTATTTCTATGCCTTTATAGTCAGGATCTTTGCTGGAGTTTATTGGAATACCCAACTCGGTTTCAAGAAGCCTCCCTATGGACGTATCTCCTTGGTATGGCGAAGGTATGAAACCCTTGTTCGCGATCTGCTTAATCTTTTCAAGTAACTCATTCGCAATTTCATTCTCTTTTGCTTCATAGTTATTAATAAATCTAGCAAATGGAGTTTCCTGTGCAGATAAACTCCTGAGATCCAACCTACTAAGATTAAATGTCCACAAGACCCCACTAAAATACGCAACAGCGATAATGTCATTTGGTTGGCATATTTTATTAACCCCAGATATCCAAATACGAGGGTCGCCCTTCTTTGTATTTGGTCTGTACAGTGAGGTTAAGGTTCTAATAATCTCACTACCGGTTACTATTTTTGTTCTAATCAATACTTTATTTTCAGGACCTTGAAGCTGAGTTAAATAATTATGTATGCCTTCGCGCTCGAAAAAATCGCGCACAATTGAAGTTGCATCCATAATAGATTTTTTTAACCCAGTAGCTGTCGGCTCAATCAAAGCTACTTCAACCTGTTTTGAAGTCAGAAACTCTAGTTTATTTAATTCAACGTTTGTAAGTTGTCTCACTCTGATAGTATATCAAAGAATTTCTTTCCTACAGCATATGCAACCAATGGTGCAACCGCATTACCTATTTGAGAATATTGAGGCACCTCAGTTCTACGTTTCATACCACCGGTAGTTTCTTTGGACTTAAACTCAAATGCGTCCGGAAAACCTTGCAATCTTGCGTATTCTCTAACCGTAAAAATACGCGGTTCAGATGGATGGATGTAGTCATCAGGTAGAGTAACGACTGTAGGAGACGGCTTACTCCACGATAATGCTCGTTGTGAATGTTTTTTTGTTTTAAGTGAGATCGTCAAATCAATCAGCTCTTGAATATTTTTCGCCAATAATGTGCCGTCTGGCGCGTAAGCTGGCATTGATGCGCTAGCGTATATATCTGTCAGGAGCTTACGCGACTTTTTGTCATCATTTTGTGCAGGTATATTAAGTGTTTGCGATTTGAGATCATTATCTCTCAAATATTGATATAGTCTAAATCTTTGCACCGCTATCCCTTTGTGAATACGTACGTTTTGATTTGCTACAACTTCATTAATGGCAGGGAGTATTTTCCACGCGCGAGCATTCTTAATATCCTTAATAAAATCTTTCGCTATTTTCGATTGATCAGTATCTATGTGCTTACTAATATCTCCGATTGCATCCCTAAGGGTCCTTAGCTCACTTTTCTTTATAGTTGGCACAGGAGCCATTTGTGGCACACTATCGATAAGATCCTTAAAGTCAGAATGCCAAAGGTTGCCCGTTGATACAATGCCCTTTGTTTCTGCGATGTCTTTTCTTAAACCAAGTATCATCAAGCGTGGTCGATGCTCTGGCACCCCATAGTGCATTGCGTTAACGTGTACGGCTTGCACAACATAGCCCTCGCCAGTTTCACGAAGAGCTTGTTGTAGCTGTTCAAATGGCGCAGCTTCATCGCCATTTTTCTTAAAGCTACGACTCATCCCCACTACATTTTCGATTACTACAGCTTTAGGATTAATAGCCTCCACAAACTCTAAATATTGCCAAGGCAACTTATTTCTAGCATCATTAGGATTTCTACGACCAGCAAGTGAAAATCCCTGACAAGGAGGACCCCCTACTACAATATCGATTTTTTCATCACGCAACTTTTTTATTAGTAATTTATTATTAAGCACTTCTTCCAACTCACGCGTAACTACTTTATACTTAAATTGTTCCTCAAGCGACAACTCTCGATACCTAACCCACTCATCTTTGCTCTCAAGTCTCTTTACAAAATTATGATAAAAAGTCTCTGCCGCCATTTCAGACTTCTCAACAGAAACCATCAATTTAAATCCAGCTCTTTCAAGACCAAGCGACAATCCACCACAACCTGCAAATAAATCAACATATTTCATATATTACTAATGTTACACAGCTTTGTTATAAAAGTCCAGGCCTAAGTTAAAGAAACGGGTTAATATCCTAGGTTAATTATCAATTAGTATATATACAGGCAAAACTAAAAAATATTAACCCAGCTGTAAAAACTGTAATGAAATACGAATTAGGTTTCGACGACTGGGCATCATCTCGATTTGCTCGCCTCCTCCTCTCGTTCGCGAAAATACGTAAACACATTTTCGACTTCACTCACTGCGCCGAACCAGCAACTATCGCCAGGTAAGCTGTCGAGTTGCTGGTTTGAGGCGCAGAGAATCGGAGCCATAGAAAAACACCCCTTTCGGGGTGTCATTCTATGGCTCCGACGGCTGGACTCGAACCAGCAACCTCGAAGTTAACAGCTTCTTGCTCCACCATTGAGCTACGTCGGAATATGGTGTTCGCTGCTCCACCTTCGCTGTATAGCGAAGAGCTACGTCGGTCCGCTATACAGCGGAACAAGAGATATTATATACTTAACACCTTCGGTTAGTCAACTATTCTTTGAGATTTTAGATAGTCACCTAGCCTTGTCTTCATAGCAATATGCGCACCGTCTAGACCCAACACCTTGAGGGCACCAACAAGAACATATAGTTGATCTAGCGTCTCTGAATTATGCGTTTTATCAAGCTCATCAAATCTATCAGTTATAGCATTAATAATCCATTTCTCTTGAGATGGAGTTGGGCCTTTGTGAACCGGCGCATCATCCAAATGCGTCGTAATAACCTCGAGAGATCTGGCCGAACGATCACGCTTGCGCAAATACCCCTTAGCCATCAAACCATCAATATGCACCGCGACAGTCGAAACTGACTTATAGCCCAAAGCTCGCATAATCTCGCGATAGCTCGGACCATAACCATGCCCCTGAATAAATCCATCAACAAAGTTCAATAATTCCCTTTGGCGCTTACTAGATCTTAGTTTATCCATACCATTAGTTATATCATCTAAATAACGGAAAAAACAATTATTGACTTCGAAGTGCTTCAATTTTATTGGCAAGATCGGCAATGCCCGACCAGCTAGATCCGTCTGTCATTATTACTAGAACGTAAGTACCGGTCGAACCATATACAATAGAGGCGTCGTGTAGTAAGCCGCCAAGAAAACCAACTTTATCAGCCACAACGCTCCCGACCCCTGCCGGAATGCCTTGGCGATAGATATTGCGCTTCATGGCACTGATTAACCTATCCCGACTAGTTTGTTGAGTTAGCATTTGCCCTGTTTGCAGTTCTGCGAGAAAAAGAGACAAATCAGCTGGAGTGGTTTTTATACCATTGCTACCCAAAAATGAGGTGTTGGCACAGCCCAATGATTTAGCTTCATTGGTTAACTCGCTGTAACCAACTTTATGCAATAAAGCCTCGGCGCATGTGTTATCTGATTTAATTATCATATCATCAAAACATGTGGATAAATTGCGCACATCGGCAATGGGATCATTCCAGTGCCACAAGCCCGCCTCGACGCGCTTAAGCGTGCTGTAGGCCACAAATAACTTATATGTACTGGCGGCCGTAAATGATTTTGTTTCGTCATATGATGCCCGACGATTTTTTCCTGATAATTCAATCAGCGAAATACCATAAATACCCGGATGATCTTGGCTATACTGCTGCATCAAAGCCGATAAGCCAACGTCAGTCGAACTATAACTTCGCACATAAGACGTCGGGGATAAAACCAATGAAGTTGCTGCCGTCGCCTGCGCAGACTTATCATCAAGAAATAACTTGATATTATTTAGTGTTGCACCTATATCTAATTTTTTGCCATTAGCCCCATTTATTCTTGAAGTTTCTGCAAAATCATAGGTATTAACTGTCGTCGTTTCCGCTTTGACCGCCAACTTAGGCGCAACTTCTTTATCCAGATACACAGAAGCTCTTGCCACGTTAAACAAATAAGTTAACTTTCCGTCAACCACACTAAAATCGATCCAACTAAATAATTCGTTTACCGGAATAGTTTGAGCATTTCCATTAACCATTAGCTCAAGCCCATCATTAGCCTTTTTCTGCAAAGCCGCAACAAGTTGACGCGCCGCTTCATCATCTACGGCCGGAGCTATTTCCTTCATATTAATCGTGACGCGAGCATCTTTATTTAAACGAGGCTTTACATCAGAAAGTATTTGTTTCATTGTATTAACGTCACAAGTACCGCCGCTATGTGAAGCTACGACCTGTAATGTTCCATTGGCTAACACCAAGCTAGCATCTTGAGGCTTTACATCACATGAATCGCCTAACTCTTTGCTAATATATGCAGTTAATACGTCGTTATTACGCTGATAAACAGGTTCGCCTTTCGGCTCATTTATAAAATGCACCCACAAAATCGAAGTCGGCACAATTCTCAAGTACCAAGGATAGTTAGTTTCGTTAATTCGATCTTTATTACTAATAGTCAAACCAATAACGTTAGGTGCTGGTGAAAGATAAGCCTTTTCTGACGACCCAAAATACAAGGGAACTTCTTTTCCAAGATAAGCAGCATCTATTTGCTTGATAGCATCTTCTTTTTTTGACCCACCAAGTGACATACCGTCAACCACTGTAAACGGCACTAATCGATCTGACGGAAATAGTATTTGAATAGCTAAAACCAAAAATAGCAGCCCAGCACCACCGAATAACAAAATTTTACGCAAATAAGGACGTAGCCTTCTATGTAGGCCTATTAAATGTTGTTTCACTGTCGTCTATTATAGCGCTTTATATTTTTTCTTCGTAAAATATTGGCTATAGTAACATAGCAAGGCCGCTATTATAAGATAGGCATGTAACGCATTTGGATAACCACTAAACATGTTCCATTGCAGTAAAAAAGCCACTAAAATCGCCCAAACAACCTTTTTATGACGAGTTGTATAAAACAGCCAACCAATGATTACACCAAATAGTACAAATCCAATAATGCCTTTTTCTAACAATATTTCAATATATTGATTCTGGATGATTTCAGATGACGAGCTAATCTTGCCGGTATAATCAAGTATACTTTGTCCAGATCCACCAATTCCTACACCTATCAACACAGTTTTCGGTTGCGCCGTCCATGTTTGTAAACCGAGGCTCGTCATATTAACTCGTTCATCCGTTGACTTTGCTACATAGCCGTCAAATACAGCTTTTGGTTGCTCGCTAACAGTAATAGGTTCAGATATTTTGGGCGCTGGCAGGCTAACTAATCCCATACTTAGATGATTCACTGATTTTGAGATTGAATCGTAAAAGTTACCAGCTATATGAGGGTTAAACTGCGCGGAAGTTGCATGAACCATCATTCCTAAAATAAAACTACCAAGAATAATCACCAGCACTAGCAAATATTTCTTGATATGACTATATGATATAAACGCCAAAACAATCAAACCTATTACTACCGCATAAATTGCCCCTCGAGATAGCGTTAAATATAATGCCAAACTAGTGATGCTTAGGCTAACAACGCCAAAGACGTCCCATTTTCTCGCACTTAAACGATAGGCTAGAATTAAAATTGGCGCTATTAATAAACTTCCTAAAAATTGCGGCTCAGCTGTAAATAAACTAGGTCTCACAAATCCAAAACCAGCCGCTAAACAACCTCTGCACAGCCCAAAATCAATCCAAGTTCCATAGATTACTTGAATGAGCGCCAAAAATGACATAATCACAGCGCTAAAAATGTAAATTTGAATTAGATAAGGCATTAATAACTTAAAGCGTTTCATCGACAGAAAGCTAAGAAAAACTCCAAAGAGCACAAACTCCACTCCAAGAGTTAATAATCCCCTAGATAGATTACTGGTCCAAAACAAACTAAGTGTCGACAGAATAACCACTAAACCAGTCAGCCAAACTATCTTATTCTGCCTTAGGCTATTAAGATTACGGAAAATATTAGGTAAATTGATGATCACGAGACCAACTAGATAAATTTCGAGCAGCGACAGCTCCACATTTGCTCCAGACACTTTGCTAAAATGTAGCAACGGAAGATAAGAGAGCCAAATAAAAATAGGAGAGAATAATAAATACCACTCGCTCTTAGTCAGCCCCAAAGACTGAATTTTAGTTAGAAATTTTTTCATTTATAAGTTCTATCATCCGCTTTTTAAACTCAACTTCACTAAATCGACGAGCCGACAGGCTAACCTTCTTGGCGTCAAACTTAGTTTTGTTGAATTTTTTAATACCTGAGATTAAGCTTTCTTCGCTTTGCTGCTCAAAAAATACACCATTTTCACCAGATTTAATATAATCTAAAGCGCCGCCCTTTTTAAACGCCAGCACTGGAGTGCCGGTAGCCAAAGCCTCAATTGGTGCAATTCCAAAAGGCTCAAGACTAGGAAAGATAAAACCCTTAGCTCGACTAACTATTTTTGACAGCTCAGCTGAATCTCTGATCGTTGGTTTAAATTCAATATTTTGATTTTTCTTAGCCAATTCAACCAGTTTACCGTGTTCTGCTCCGCCACCGACCAACACCAGCCTGTCGCCAGTCATTATACAGGCACGAACCGCCAAATCTAACCGCTTCCAGTTAACTTGCCTAGAGGTTGAAACAAAATAATCGCCCTTGGCCTCATTAAGCTTGAACTTATCTATTTCAACTGGCGGAAAAGCCACTTCGGACTCTCTGTGGTAGTATTTTTTAATTTCTTCGGCTGAATATGTAGAGTTAGCCAATAAAAAATCCGGCCTTTGAGCATATTTATAATCCATTTTGCGCAGTGGCTTAGTCAATAATTTAAAAAAGAACCTAACGATAAAATTCAGTTTTCCAAAACCTGGGTTCTCAATGTATTTATCATGCATACCCCATAAATATTGCGTTGGCGGACCTTGTAAATAACTAATGTGTAGCTGCTCGTCTGTAGTCTTAATCCCCTTACTTTCAGCTGTCGTGACAGAAATTATAACGTCATAATCTGACAAATCTAAATTTGTAAAATAAACCGCTCTAAAAACTGTCAATATTTTACGCAACCTAGCTGGGAAAAGATTCATCCAGCCAGTCCTGACATCGCAATCCCTAAACCAATCAATTTCTTTCTCGTTGTATTGTGAAGTATAAATAGGCGCTTTTGGAAAAATGTCGTGTAAGCTTTTTACTACTTTTTCGGCACCACCGTAAGTAGTTAACCAATCGGCTACAATAGCAACCTTCTTATCGTCCACTATTTAGCGCCTTTTCTAGAAAGCACCATTAATACCGTTTTAAACAAGATCTGAATATCCAAAAATAGTGACCAATTTTGCAAATAGTATATGTCTAAGCGGCGACGTTCAGTAAAAGATATTTCTCGACGTCCAGACACCTGAGCTAAACCAGTCAAACCAGATTTGACCGACAAAATTAAATTTTTGCGATCATATTTATTAAGTTCATCTGGAACTAGTGCCCTAGGGCCAACCAGGCTAATCTCACCCTTAATTACATTAAATAATTGCGGCAACTCATCTAACGAAGTAGCCCTTAAGAATCGACCGACTTTAGTAATACGTGGATCATTTTTGATTTGATCACCGCCCTGTCGATAGATTTTAGACAATTCTGGTTTTCCTATCTTGTCAAAAGCAGCCTCTGGAGACAGCCCGTTTAAGCTAGCCTTCATAGATCGAAATTTATAGACATGAAATTGACGATTAAACCTAGTTAGACGCAATTGTCGAAAGAAAACCTGACCTTTTGGATCGCTAACTTTTATCAAAACAATCACAATTAACATAATCGGAGAGGCCAGAACAAGTATTAAACCTCCGACTATAATGTCAAAAATCCGCTTCGCAAAACGCCCTTCATCAGACATAGTATTAACCTTAACATCAATAACAGGATATGCATCAATTATCTCCACTCGAGATGACTGTGAAAGCAAACGACTCTGATCGGGTATAAACATATAGGATAAATGATGATCAATTGTGTATTGATATATATCATCAGCCTGATCGTTACTAACTCTTAATAGCGCATCTGGATTAAGGGCTTTAATAGCCTTATCTAAATCTATGAATTGGCTCATTTTAGGGCCAGAAATCTTATTTTTAGCTACAACCCCAACAACCTTATAGCCATAGCTAGCGTTATTAGAAAAATACGCTATTAAATCATCGGCAATTTTATTACTACCGATAATTAAGATTCTTTTGTAGCCAATATCGAATAAGAATAGCAAGCGACGAATTAACCTGACCAATTCTCGGCTTAACACCATCAGGATAAAGCTAATACCTATAAAGTAGACGGCGATTATTCTAACTGGAAATATATCATCGCCAACAAAAAACCCATAACTAATCAATAGCATCTCACTAATAATAGCTACTAATAAAATTCTGCCGTATTCTCTACTGCGGCTAAGATAGATTTCTTTTTTATATAGGCCAGAAACAGATGCGATTATTATCCAAAGTGGAGCCAGACAAGCTACCAAGATCACAAAATCACGAATTTGTGGTACAAAAAAATATGGGCGAGTATCTAAATGAAGTCGAAAGAAGTAAGCAATCACAAAGGAAAGAATAATAGCAGTGACATCCCCTAGCGCCAAGAATAGTTTTAAAATAAAAGCTGTGTTATTTTTCATTTATGTTGCTATTATATAGCCTTTTCGCATCATTACCTAACCATAAAAAGTCTTTTTATTCGCTTCACTTGCCTTAATGGTAAACCGTGATACAAAATTGACTTTATATATGCATTAGAGACTGTTTTATTTTTTTGAATTACTTTTCGTTTTTTAAGCGACTTTGGAAATAATTTTAGGCTTCGGTAAAAGCCCTTAACTGCATATTTAAATCCCCCTTTGGGAATTTGGTAAAACACAAAAGCAGCGTAAACTAAAGAGAATTTAAAGAACATCGGGATTATCATTGGAAACGGCACGTTTTTCCAAAAAACTTGCGGTAGATTCTTGAACACTTGGCCAATAGTGAAACCGGGCATTTTTGAGCTAGTAGCTGAATGTTTGTGATAAGCCACCGCTGATTGCTCGTACCAAATTTTAAAACCAACCAACTGCATACGCCAAGCTATATCTACGTCTTCATCATAGGCAAAAAAGTCCTCGTCAAATAAGCCAATTTGCCTAAAAACATCAGTTTTATACAGGGTAGCTCCGCCAGTTGCCCCAAACACAAATCCACTTTTTGGGGCGTTTTTTATTGGCTCATTTTCAGCCCTTAGTGCCGGAATACCCCAAGTTGAATAAATATCGCCAGCATCATCAATCAACGTACCATCTTTATTTAACATTAAACTCGTTACGGCCGAAACGTCTTTTTTGTCCATCATAACTTTTGCCAAATTAGTTAGCCATGACGGATCAGCTATGGCATCATTATTCAAAAGCGCCACTCCGTCAAAACCACCATCCATCGCCCACTTTATGCCAATGTTAACACCGCCAGCAAAACCAGTATTTTTCTTTTCAAGATGAAAATGCAGCTTTTTATCTTTGATTTTTTCAAGTTCTTCAACAGATTCATCGCCAGAACCATTGTCAATCAGCAAAATCTCAAACTGTTTATAAGTTTGCTCCAAAAGAGCCGCGATACACTTCTTGGTATCACGCCAACCTTTATAATTGAGAACGACAACTACTATTTTCATAATTTTATTTCTTATATAGATAATAACAGTTTTCTCAAAGGATCGTAAAGCCTTACACTAAATGAGCTATAATAAAATAGTATATGAAAATTGTTGTAACAGGCGGTGCGGGGTTTATTGGCTCGAACTTCGTGCATTATGTCTATAAAGAGCGTCCAGATTGGCACATTACGGTATTAGATGCACTAACTTACGCCGGCAACCGCGCAAATCTTGAGGGGCTTGATGAGTCGCAATTTACATTCGTTGAAGGCAATATAACAGATGCCAAGTTAGTCGATAAATTAGTTTCAGAGAACGATGCGGTTATTCATTACGCCGCCGAATCACACAATGACAATTCCCTTCAAAATCCCCGTCCATTTCTTGATACTAATATTATCGGTACCTATACTATTCTTGAAGCGGTTCGTAAATACAAAAAAAGGCTTCATCATATCTCAACTGATGAGGTTTATGGTGATTTAGAGCTAGATGATCCGAATAAGTTTACCGAGAACACTCCGTATAACCCTTCTAGTCCCTATTCCGCAACCAAAGCTGGATCTGATTTATTAGTTCGAGCCTGGGTTCGTAGTTTCGGCATCTGCGCAACTATTAGTAACTGTTCAAATAATTATGGACCATACCAGCATGTCGAAAAATTTATTCCTCGTCAAATCACCGAAATTTTAGAAGGCCGACGACCAAAACTTTATGGTACAGGTGAAAATGTTCGTGATTGGATCCACACCGAAGATCACAGCTCGGCAGTACTGACAATCTTAGAAAAAGGTAAATCAGGCGAAACCTACTTAATCGGTGCAGATGGCGAAAAAGACAACAAATCAGTTATTGAATTAATCCTATCCTGCCTTGGCCAAGATTCGTCCGCCTACGACCATGTTAACGATCGTCCAGGCCACGATATGCGCTATGCAATAGATTCAACCAAACTTCGAGAACAACTTAGCTGGATGCCTAAATACACCAACTTTGAGGCGGGGCTTAAAACTACTGTCGATTGGTATAAAAACAATCAGGACTGGTGGAAACCACAAAAACAAGCTACTGAAGCAAAATATAAAACACAAGGACAATAAAATATGTCAGAAATTGAATTTGAAAAAAAGTTACAAGCACATGAAACATCAATCCCTGGCCTAATAGTCTATAACTTACCCGTCCATGGCGACAATCGTGGTTGGTTCAAAGAAAACTGGCAACGTGAGAAAATGATAGCAATTGGACTACCTGATTTTGGACCAGTGCAAAATAATATCAGCTTCAATGCCAAACGTGGTGTCACACGCGGTATTCATGCTGAACCCTGGGATAAATACATATCAATAGCAACCGGTCGAATATTTGGAGCTTGGGTAGACTTAAGAGAAGGTGATAATTTTGGTAAAGTTTTTACAACTGAACTTGATCCATCAAAAGCCATCTTTGTGCCACGAGGCGTTGGTAACGCCTATCAAGCATTAGAAGACAATACAACATACACTTATATGGTAAATGACCACTGGAGCGCCAAGGCTCAATCAAAGTATGTATTTTTAAATCTTGCTGATAAAACCGTTAATATTAAGTGGCCAACCCCGCTCAATCAAGCAGAGTTATCAGACAAAGATAAGTTACATCCAGCACTAACTGATGTTGTCCCAATGAAACCTAAAAAAACTTTAATAATTGGATCAAAAGGACAACTTGGTAACGCACTTCAAGTCGAATTTCCAGATGCTGAATGTGTAGATCGAGACACATTCGACCTTAGTGATCCTAAAATTTTAAACGCCCGCAATTGGAACCAATACGACTTAATCCTAAATGCCGCCGCCTACACAGCAGTCGATCAAGCCGAGACAGATGAAGGTAGAATAAATGTCTGGCAATGTAATGCTGCAGCTCTTATCAACTTATCCGTTATTTCAAACAGTTACGGTGTAACCCTAGTCCACATCTCGACCGATTATGTCTTTAATGGCACAACACTTGAACATAGTGAAACCGAATCATTTAGTCCAATAAACGTTTATGGTCAAACCAAAGCGGCAGGAGATATTGCAATTGCAACTGCAACTAAACACTACATCGTTCGTACTTCTTGGGTAATAGGTAACGGTAATAATTTCGTAAAAACTATGAAATCACTTGCCGAAAAGGGAATTAAACCTAGCGTGGTTAATGACCAAATCGGCCGACTAACCTTCACGACCGATTTAGCTCGTGGTATTAAACATCTAATAAATAAACAAGCTAACTATGGAATATATAACCTCACAGGAGATGGCCAAAACGTCAGCTGGGCTGATATAGCCAAAGAGGTCTATAAACTAACTGGATATAATAAAAACGACGTCACAGGCGTCAGTACGACTCAATATTACACAGGTAAAATTGGCATCGCCCCTCGCCCACTGCAAAGCACTCTTATCTTGGATAAAATTAAAGCCACGGGATTTGTTCCACGGGATTGGCATGAATCATTAATTGAATATTTAAATAAAGAAGAAAATAGCGAGGTGTTATGAAAGGTATAATTTTAGCGGGTGGATCAGGAACGAGACTTTGGCCAATAACCAAAGGTATTAGTAAACAATTAATGCCGATTTATGACAAACCCATGATATATTACCCATTAACAACATTAATGTTATCGGGTATTAAAGATATTTTAATTATAACTACTCCAGAGGATCAGCCTCAATTCAAAAAACTACTCGGAGACGGCACTCAATGGGGAATTAATTTAGAATACGCTATTCAACCGTCACCTGATGGTCTTGCCCAGGCATTTATTATTGGTGAAAAATTTATAGGCGACGACAAAGTTGCACTAGTACTTGGTGATAATATATTCCATGGTATAAATCTTGGTGAATCACTTAAAAAATGTATAAATCCTGACGGCGGCAATGTATTTGCTTATCGAGTGTCAGACCCAAAGCGTTATGGAGTTGTTGAATTTAATGAAAATAATATTGCAATATCTATTGAAGAAAAACCAATTCAGCCTAAATCTAATTATGCGGTAGTTGGTCTTTATTATTACGACAATGACGTCGTTAATATCGCCAAAAATGTACAACCAAGCGAACGAGGCGAGCTTGAAATAACATCCATTAATGCAGAGTACTTGCGCAGGGGCAAATTAACAGTAACCACGATGGATCGTGGTGATGTTTGGCTTGATACTGGCACAATAGACAGTATGACCGATGCGGCTGATTATATTCGCGTAATCCAAGCTCGCACAGGCCAAATCATCGGTAGCCCCGAAGAAGTCGCGTATAGAGAAGGTTTTATTAATAAAGAGCAACTAAACGCACTTGCTAAACCACTTGAAAAATCTGGCTATGGCAAATATCTAATGGAATTGGTAAAAGAATAATGAATATACTAGTCACTGGTGGCGCAGGCTACATAGGATCACATACAATCGTCGAACTTCTCAATAGCGGCCACAATGTAATAGTTGTCGATAATCTATCCAATAGCAGCCAAGAATCACTACGTCGTGTTGAAAAAATCACAAATAAAACGATTCCCTTCTATAAAATAGATTTATGCGACAAAAGCTCGCTTGAAAAAGTTTTTAAAGAAAATGATTTTGATGCCGTTATTCATTTTGCTGGATTAAAAGCGGTTGGCGAATCAGTTGAGCAACCTCTCTTGTATTATAGAAATAATATAGTATCTACATTAACCTTACTTGAAATTATGAATAAGTTCGACGTTAAAAAGCTCGTATTTAGCTCTTCTGCAACTGTTTATGGATTTCCAGACAAGCTTCCACTAACCGAGGAAAGCCTTGTCGGAATTGGCATTACTAATCCATATGGTCAAACTAAATTCATGATTGAGCAAATTCTTCGTGATTTAGTTGTTACCAATAGCTCTCTAAAAATAACAATTCTCCGCTACTTCAATCCAGTTGGCGCCCATGAAAGTGGATTAATAGGTGAAGATCCAAACGGCATACCAAATAATTTATTACCATTTATATCTCAAGTTGCCATTGGTAGGTTTAAAAAAGTAAATATATTTGGCGATGATTATAATACACCTGATGGAACTGGTGTTCGTGACTATATTCACGTTGTTGACCTAGCAAAGGGTCACGTTGCTGCTATTAATCACTTACAGCGTGGCATTAGTACATATAATCTCGGTACGGGTATAGGCATATCAGTCTTAGAGTTAATTAGCGCCTTTAGTAAAGTTACCGGTAAAGAAATTGCCTACCAAATCACTGTCAGGCGATCAGGTGATATCGCCAGTTGTTATGCCGATCCAACCAAGGCCAAAGACAAACTCAACTGGCACACAGAGCTATCAATTAAAAAAGCATGTGAAGACTCATGGCGTTGGCAATCTAAAAATCCTAATGGATATAATCAATGATTAGTTTACCTCGTTAGTCTATAAAAAAATATCTATTCTACTAATCTCAGTATATTTATGTCGCCACTTGCCTTAACGCTTTTATATTTTTGCCCAAGCACGGTAGTTAACCGAGAGCACGAACCGTATACAACAACCCATCTCGGCGGTGAGTTGCTAAACATATAATTTATCTCATTATATATTTTTGCATCACTACGTGACCACCAATCTTGTAGAGTAAAGAATCTATTACTTGGTAGTATTTTACCTGCAATATAAAATGATGCTGGAGCATTACAACCAAACACATTATTTTTTTCAGAGTCAGGTATTACGCTAACTAAGCTTACGGTATTGGCAATATAAGCCGATTCTGAAAAATTGTTTCTTTTTGATATAGTATCTACAGCCCGAATAGATAGAAGCGAAAAGAATACTATAAAGCTCAATATAATTACAAATCTAAAATTAAATTTATATATTTTAATATTTCTCAAAGTTATTATAATCAACAAAGCGCCAAGCGTAGTTGATGGCACTATCAACTGCAGATAATGAGGATAACCATTTGCTGCCATCATTACTGCAAAAAAAGCTCCTAGTGAACTAAACAAAACAATCAATAACACACCTAAATTCTTTGATTTGATATAATACATAACACCACCAACGAAAGATACAGCTAAACCAAACATTGCCCATAGAAAATAGCTTGTTTTCATCAGAGCAATCAAGCTTGTCATATTAAACTCTGAATATAGAAAATTAAATATAAACGTCGCATAAACCATATCATATAAAGAATTTGTTAGTATAAAATATTCAAAAACTATAGCAGACAATAAAAATATGCCAAGCAAATAATATACCAGCTCATTTATGTATGATTTTATACCAGGACGAAGTGTTAAGAGATAAATAAAATATGCACCGGCAGCCGCTAAAGCTGGAAAAGCATTATTTAATCTAATGAATATTAGTGCCGAAAGACATGCACCAGCGATAAATAGCAATACATTCTTTTTACGTTTAGATATTATTTTCTCTAAAACAAAATAAAGAAATATATAAGCCGTTCCAAGTAAAAATACCTGAGAAAACTCCTCACTCAAATTACCAAAGTCATAAAAATAACTTAGTAACAGTAAATAAATGAATGACAAACTAAGTGAAACTTTTTTACCTACAAAAAGTCGCCCTATTTTATACAATATAATCAAGGAGGTCGATAAAAATATCATTTGCATTAACAATGCGCCACTTCTACCTGGGTGCACTAACTGTCCAAGGTATTGAATAAAGAAAAGCACCGGTCCTTTGTGATCAAATATATCTACATATAATCTGTATCCCTTTGTCATGGTATAACCTATAAAGCGGAAGATGGAACTGTCTCCACCTAGCGTCATATAAACGGGACTGGTAGTTTGAGAAAATGCAACTACAAACAGAAGAGCTAACACGACAAGAATAAAAAAAATTATTAAACGCTCACGTTTTAATAAAGATAATTTATTAATCACTAGATTTTATACTTTTCTCTGGCCTCTATAATAGCTATTTTTCGAGCTAATACAACAGTTCGATTTTGATTCTCGATATCTTTGATATACGTATTAAATAACACAAAAATTAAAACTACTGTCACGCCGTATAGTAATAAATCTGCACCTCTACCTACTCCAAGTATATTTGCAGCCCGGGTAGCAATATCTGGAAATAAAACTACAATAATAGCACAAGGTATAAATAATAATAATAATAATTTTTTATAAGCTTTAGTTTTACTCGTATTTCGAGATTTAACAAGGCTTATAGCCAAAAACGCAAGAGCTACAATAAGAATAAATTGAATCATTATTTACCTATAATCTTTCTAAGCAAAATATCAAATCCAATATTGATAGCGTTAATCATTGATTGGCCCTTGCCCGTTGAATAATCGGAATAAACAATAGTGACAGGTAGCTCTTTATAGGCCCAAGTCTTTTCGGCAATTCTATCTATTATCTCAGATGCGTGGGCAAAGTCGGCCATTTTAAGCTGCAGTCCCTCTGCTACCTTTCTATTAAACACGCGTAATCCATTATGCGTGTCTGTTAATTTAATACCCGTACTTGCGTTAGAAAACTTAACTGCTAATTTAAGAATTATCTTTTTAAGCGGTCGTATGTTTACAGCACTGCCTAAAAATCTAGAGCCTAGAATAATATCAACATCACCATGTTTACTAATATAAGACAACATATTATCAACGTCCTCGATTTGGTGTTGGCCATCAGCATCGTAAGTAACAAAATATTTAATATTTTTATTTGTTAATGCAAAATCAATGCCAGTTTGCAGCGCTGCACCTTGTCCCATATTAATAGGGTGGTTAACAAGATAGGCTTTGGTTTTTTCTATCTCATCTGCCGACGAGTCAGTGCTACCATCATTAACACACACCACATATTCATACTTTTTAAGAACTCGGTTTACAACATTGCCAATTACTTGTGCTTCATTGTAAACAGGAATAATAAATGCAATATTTGATTTCATATCTACAGTGTATCATTATTCAGTATAGTTATAATATACCAATATTAATTGTTATTTAGCATATTGTCTATAAATTATCTAAGGAATGGTTTCTAAATATTATTTTTTGAAATATAAAATAATTCCAAGAGGCTACCGCAGCCATAACTAAAGCTTTTGCTAGCCAGTTTTTAATGTGTAACATGTCCACAAGCAACCACATCGCAACGTTGCTTAATAATATATTTATTAAAGCCAAAATTAAGTATTTTGGTAATTCAACAAATATACTCCCTTTACTTTTAAATACCCATTTTTTATTAAGCAGAAAACTAATAATAAATCCTACGGTAAAACTTAACGTTTGAGCTGTTATAAGAGTGGCGTTAGCAAAACCTAAAAGAGCTAAGAATATACTATATTCAACCGTGGCAGCCGTAATACCTGAAATAAGAAATTTTAATATTTTTTTATAATTAGTAGTCATTAACTAAACCCCTCTATTAAAAACTGTACATCGACATACTATATACTGCAATCGATATAATTCCTATTACTAATGCGCTTCCACCAAAAACAAGAGGAGCGTTTATTTTATCATTATGTACAGAGAGTTCAAACGGTAGTATCTTTGCAAATCCATAAGCTAGCAAAGGTATGCATGGAATAAAATATCTGCCTTGAATACCATCGACAGTGGGTTTTCCTATTGCTGTAAATGATAAATAAAGCACACCGATTATACTCAGAGATACTGTTATTCCTATTAATAATATAGCCCATGCACGCTTTTTGGGTATTGGATCTGAATACATAGCTGATAAAAATATGATGATAAAATATAATGACGACAGTATATTCGGGACTGCCACAGTATTAAAACCAAACAACCCAATAATCGATATTAACCAGCCTTGCCCAAAAATAACGACCGTTCTAACAAGAACTAAAATTGTCTCAAAAGGGTGAAATAATATCCACCTTAATTGTTCTGTAGACGATACAGCTCCACCATAACCAGTCGCTGAGACATATTTAAGGCTTAGTATAGTTAATAACCCTGCTGATATTACGAGAAAAAGGATAAAGGATAATTTTATAAATCGAGCACGCCTTCTATCTATAGAAATTTTGTTTAAAGGAACTAGCAACAGCAGACTCAATAGAAGTATATAATTAACTTTAGTAAAAGTCATCAATACAGCGCTTGCTATTAAATATAGGCTTATTTTTTTATCTAATATTTGCTTATTATTTAACAAAGGCAAAACCACAGAGACAAATAACAAAACTACGGCTATCGAAAATGTGTCTGCTGTGACAATAGAAGCCTGATATAGTGACGTAGGCAATAATGCGATTATAAATATTAGCCATTTAATTTTACTTAACCTAGAGAAACGAAGAGCTAAAAATACAATAACTAGATAAAATAATGCATTCATAAATTTTGCAAGTGCAATATGACTACCAACATTCATATCAAATAACGAAGCAAGCCTCATTCCTATCGCAGCAGGCACATATGGCAAAGGATTATAGGCACCGGTTGGTCCGAAGTCATATAAAACAGTTGGTGTTGAGCTTACTATTTTTACAGCTTTAAGACTAGAGTATGTGCTTTGGTTCTTTAAATCTTCTCTCTCAAAGAAATTCTTTGACCTATTAACACTATTTGAGTCTGTATGTCCTTGCTCTAATATATTAACAAGTGGTTGTGGAATATATCCACCATAATAACCCGAGGAAGTTTTCTGTGGATACATTACAAATCTACTAATTTGCCAAGCTCTTGCTGTATGTACTTGCTCATCCAGGCCCCACCCAGGCTGGCTAATATTAGAAAATAATATGATAATTGGAATTGCTATAATTAAAAAGATGTTATGAGTAGATGACACCCAGTCAATAAAGCTCTTGGCATTAAACGCTTTTTTAACTTTTTTCTCTTTAACATTACTTTTAATCATATATTCCTAATAATTATAGCAGTTAGGCGATTAATCTAGTAGTAAATATTTTATTTAAAAAGTATATCTTATTACTATATATCGCTTGAGGTTTATTATTATTTATTGTATTATTATGACAAAGGCAATATAGGAATATGAAGATCGTAAAAAAGAATAAAAATATAAAAAAAATAGTTATCGTTATAATTAGTGTTATTATTTGCATGCTCTTGGTTGGTAGCGCTGCAATTTATATTCATAACAGATCTAATACTGGTGATTTAGATAAAGGCAATAATAAAATGCCGACCAGTTCAGATTCGAGCAAACCAAGCAATAATAGCCCCACCAACCAAAACAATACAACAGAACCATCAAAAATAGATAACCCTAAAAGTGATGCTTCAAAACCAGTCGTAAATCAACAGGCGACAATCACAATTACAGCCTTAAATCAGAACAATAGTATCTTACAAATCCGAACTCTTATTTCTATTTTAAGCGATACAGGCACTTGCAAACTCACATTAACAAAAGAGTCAACAATCGTTACGAGATCTAGTGGCACCCAAGCAACCGCGAATAGTTCTACTTGTAAAGGCTTTGATATACCCATAAGTGAGCTGTCTGCTGGACAATGGGGTATAAAAATCGATTTTTCATCTCAATCAGTCAGTGCTTCTGTTTCAACTAATAAAACTATTGAATAGAATGACAAAAATATACACCCAAAAACAACCGGTAAGAAAATTAATTATATCGGCAGGAGTCTACCTAACTATATTAGTCATAGCTACCATTGGGTTAGGTATTTTATTTACAAAAAATTCAAAAGCAACAGCCATAACTGGCTTTGAACCTGGCAGAATCATTGATGACGTTATTTTTACTAATAATACAAGTATGACAACGTCTCAAATCCAAACTTTTCTTAACTCTAAAGTACCAACCTGTGACACATGGGGGAATCAAACTTCAGAATTCGGTGGCGGAACAAGAAGACAATGGGCCGAAGCCCGTGGATACACAGCCCCCTTCACTTGTCTGAAAGATTATCAAGAGAATGGCAAAAGTTCGGCACAGATTATCAAAGAGGCATCAGATCGTTATCAAATTAATCCTCAGGTTATTATCGTGCTACTTCAAAAAGAACAAGCTCTAGTCACAGATACATGGCCAATAAGTACTCAATATAAAACAGCTACTGGCTACGGGTGCCCCAATACAGCTCCGTGCAATACACAATATTACGGACTAACAAATCAAATAAACTGGGCGTCAACTATGTACAGGGCAATATTAAATGGTTCATCCAACTGGTATACTCCCTATATTCTCGGAGAGAATTACATAAGATGGAACCCCAACGCCTCATGTGGAGGTAGCAATGTAAACATACAAAACCGTTCAACGCAAGCACTCTACAATTACACTCCCTACCAGCCAAATCAATCTGCACTTAATGCAGGCTATGGCCTAGGTGATTCCTGTGGGTCATATGGAAATAGAAATTTTTATATATACTTTAGAGACTGGTTTGGAGCAACTAAACAAACTAGTCTACCGGGGTGCCAAGAAGCGACAAATACATCACGTGTTTGCGTATGGGAAATGAATACCCCAGGAGGACAGCAATACTTAACCTCTATTAATCAAGAAAGAGACGATCTTGCGACGAATAATTCAGGCTACCAATATCAAGGTAGGGCATTTTTCGCTAACATCAGTGCACTTCCAGGAAATATTCCTGTTTATAGACTAATTAAATCTGACGGTAGTACATTTCTAACAGCAGACAAAAACGAATATGACGTTTTAGCTGCTAGTGGGCTAGTCTCAAAAGGAGTATCATTTTATGCGGATCCAGGAGATTCTAACTCTGGTTATCCGGTATACAGATTATATTCAAGTGCAGGAGCTCAACATCGTTGGACTATAGATGAAAACGAAAAAAACTCTCTAATAAATTCTGGTTATATATCAGAAGGCATAGCCTTCACATCTATTAGTCCGATTCGGCAAGAAGCAGCACCGCCAACTGGTAAATCCCTTATATATCGTTTCTCCAGTATGCCAGGAAATAGCCATTTTTGGACAAAGGATGTTTTTGAACGCGATTCAATGATCAAAGCAGGATACAGATACGAAGGTGTAGCATGGATATCATCTACACTAACAACGAGTATTCCTGTTTACCGACTCTATTCTGTAACAATGCAAAAACATCTCTATACTACTGACAAAAACGAGAAGAATGTTCTAGATGCCACTAGTTCCTGGAGTTATGAAGGAATTGCCTATTATGCGAACCCTGATACTAGCTCAAAGCCAGTTTATCGCCTATATTCATCTATTACAACAAATCACTTATTAACAGATAGTAGTCATGAAAAAGAAGTCTTAGTAAGCAATGGAACGTTTCGAGATGAAGGAATTGCCTTTTATACTTACTAAAATAAGATATAATTTATAATGACATTTATTTTATATAAATAATTATTACTTATAAAGTTTGCGGTCAGCATTAACATCATAGAATGCATTGTTTTTATCTATATTGGGGTTAAGATTAGGGTCATAATCAATATACTTACGCCAGCGATTCTTGAATAATTTTATAGCCGCTTGCATCTCTGATGTATCACGCTTTTTTTTCTCGTCTGGAAGCCCTACACTGATAGATTCATGATGTATTAACTTAACATTAGGAATATAGACGTTATATAACCCTTTTTCACGAAGGCGTAAACATAAATCAACGTCATTATAAGTAACCCGGAATTTCTCGTCAAACCCGCCAACTTTATCATATACATCTTTTCTAATCATCAAACATGCAGCTGTAACTGCTGTTATATTATGTTTTGTATTAAGATATAGGTGTTGATTTTGAGTTAGACCACAGTCAACCGCCATCGACAAAGTATTTGCAGCTACTCCACCGAGTCCGATACCAATTCCAGCGTGCTGTATGTGAACTTTATCAGGAAAGTAAAGTAAACAGCCAACAGCTCCAATCGATTTCCTCTGTGCATCGCCAGCCAGAAGCTCAAGCCAGTTTGGAGTAATAACCTCCGTATCATTGTTTAACATTAGAAGTAGCTCGCCACGAGCCTGTCGTGCCCCCTCATTGCAACTACGGGCATAACTAAAAGGCACTTCAGGCCAAACTATGACCCTTAAGTTGGAATGTAATTTAATTATTTTTTTATACCAGCCTAAAACTCTTTTATCTGTAGACCCTGTATCAACAAGGATAATTTCAAAATTTTTATATTGAGTCTTTTCATAAATTGAAGATATACAACGGCTAACAACCTTATATTGATTTTTTGTCGGGATGATTATTGATACAAGCGGTTCGCCTACTATTGGATATTCAACCATCCAATAGCCCTTATTTTTTGGGTCTTGCTTTACTAATGCGTCAGGTCGACCTTTGCGACTTAAGTCATCTTGAATCGCTTTTCTCTGTGCCTCAACAACATATGGCTTAGAGTCAATGCTCTTAGCTGTAGATAAATCATGAATGCGCCAACTATAAACGACGGTCGGTATGTGGTATATTTTATCGGTTTCGCCCGTGATGCGCATGAATAAGTCCCAATCCTGTGCACCATTATATTCTTTTTTAAGACCACCAACCTTATCAATAAGTGTTTTTCTTATGGTCGTAAAGTGCGTAATATAATTTACGCTATGAAGAAAATCTGGGTTCCAATCAGGTTTGAAAAAAGGTGATTGGTAAGCCCTTCTATCCTCTGTGATTTTATCCTCGTCACTATACATAAAGTCGATCGTATTATCTTTATTTAGTGCCTTAACAACCTCATAAAGTGCATTTGGCCACAATACATCATCATGATCAAATAGACTTATAAATTCACCCTTCGCTAAAGCTATAGCTTGATTGGTCGCACCGGCAATATGTTGGTTTGATTTTAAAAACTTGTATTTGATGCGCTCATCAATTTTTGCATATTGCTTAATGATCTCACGTACTTCCCCATTTGGTGACGCGTCGTCTACAATACACAATTCCCAATTATCATACGCTTGTGATATTACCGAATCAATACAATCTTTTAGGAAAATAATATTAGTATTATATACCGGAACAACAACTGAAATTAAGGGCCTGTAATTAAAACTTTCCAGCTCACGTTGCATACGAACAAGACATATCGCGTCAGGTATATTATTTTTTAGCCAACTATTATATTTGTTTGAACCACTCACAAAAGAACCTATATGTGGAAGCAATGATTTCTTTACTAAAATTTTAATTTTTTGATTGCTTGATAACACCGTCTTTACGCTGCGCAATGTTAAATGAACCATATTTTTTGCTACTTTTTTCACATAAACCTCTTTTAAACTTATTTAATTATACTAGAGTGCTATGTAGCAAGCAAACGAGGGTTATTGTTTGGGACGTATCTGGACGTGCAGTATCCTCTTTAACACTCTTACAGGAAGGGTTATAGCCCGACCAATTTTGTATGATTTAGAATCCGAAATATTAGCTATTATTCTATTAAGTGTCTCTTGTTGTGTACTTATATTATTGATGTGGGCCTCCATATCATGAATGAGAACCTCCATATCGTGAATGCTAACTTCCATATTACTGATATAGATATTTTTATCTACTATCTGCTTTGCAAGACTAAAGTATTCTTGAGATTTAATTTTATAGATGCAGTAATCTATATTCTCATTGTTCGCGTACAACTCCTTAATATAGCTCGTGGCTATTTCAAATAACTGCGGAAAACTTATCTCCACTCCATCGTAACTTATCATCTTCGACAACGACATTGCCATAGTGGAGTTTTGGTTTGAACGATAGAAGTATAGAGTTTTGTCAATCATAGCTATCTTTTGCAGTTTTGAGTTTTTTAGGATCTGAGGTACAATAAAATTATCTTCTAATATCCTCGTTTTTATCACTGTATAGTCTAGGTTTTCGAACAAATCTTTTTTAAAAATCTTTGCGTTTATTGACTGTGATATATATTTGCTTTTTTTATCCGAATGGTAGTTATCGGCAAAATATTTCAATAGATTATCGTTAATTTGCGTTTTACCGCTATCGTTATGAGCTACTAGCATGTCTTCGTTACACGTAAAATTAGCAATCTTTGCCGTAGCTATCTCCACTCCAGTTTCAATCAAAGTTTCATATAAAACCTGTACGTATTGTTTATCGATTACATCATCGCTATCGACAAAACACACATACTTCGCTGATGATTCTTTTATGCCTTCCCGCCTTGTGAATGCCGCGTTATGTTGATTCGTATAAAAATATTTAATGCGAGAATCCTTTTTTTGGAATCCTTTAATAATGCTTTCCGAATCATCACTTGAGTCGTCATTTACAACTATAATTTCAATATTTTTATAACTCTGCTCTATAACACTCTGTAAGCAAACATCTAATAATTTCCCTGGATTATGAACCGGTATAATGATCGAAACAAGGGGTATATTTGTCATATTATTTATTATCTCATATCTAAGTCATTTTTATGTATTTCAAATTTACTAACGCCTACTACTTTATAATTTTTTTTATTGCTCGCAGAGGTTTTGTTATCTTCCATGATTTTGAATGATAAATATCGAAAAGTTCAATATTACGTGCAGATAAAATAACTTCAAGATTACGAACTTTAGATTCTGCATTCCGGACAGCGCTAGTGGTCTGCAGTCTTTGTATTATGTTTATTTGCATGCTCACCAACCAATTAATATATTCATTCGAAAATTCTGTTTTTTTTGGTTTTTCTATTTCTAATTCTCGAAATAGCCTTTCTGCAACCACATCGAGCGAGAATTCTTGGATAAATTTATCTCTATTTTTTTCATGAAATTCCAATGATCTTTGATAACTAGTTATAATTTCGTTAGCAATCTCACCTGGGGGTTTTTTGCTAAACCCGCGTCCAGAAAAATTCATCTCATTATTAGTATCGTAATTATTTTTATTTAAATATCCACCTCCACCAAAACGACCATAGACATAAATCGGGACACCAGAAACAAGTGAATACTTAGCATTCTTTCCAATACCAATTATCAAATCATATTTGTCATAAAACTTCGCGTCTACTATCTGAAGATTGTCATTAAATTTACCTATGTAATCAATTTCTATTCCATGTTTTACGATTTCATCCTTGATATTTAATATCTCATCAGACGGGTAGTTACTGCTAATAACTGCGATTTTTTTTAATTTACCACTTCTTTTTTTAAGAAGCTTAAATTCTCTTGGCGCTGGATTGTACCATTTTTCTAGCGGGATATCTTCTCCTAATATTCTATAGATGCAATCCGTTGTAGTTTTCTCTCCAATAGATAAGATCTTTGACGCAATTTTCTTTTCAAGTTCTGGCAGCAGAGGAGCGTCGAGCGGGAATGCAATTAATGGTGACATGTGAATAAAAATAAACTTAGGCAAGTCGTTAGAAGAATTTATCTGTTTAATAATTGAAAGGGGGATTGTGTTTGCACCAACCCAAATATAATCATAGTCACCGATGTTAAGCTGTGTATTTTTTAATTCTTCTTCACTCTCTGCTAGATAATATGCGTTATCTGTTAAAACTTCTGTACTGAATTTTTCGTTTATATATTTTGCAAGCGGACCGTCAATATCATAACTAAAGAAGTATGGTTGTGCACCAAATTGTACTAATTGCTCAGCAAGTTCTACTGAATTTAACTCTGCACCACCAAACGATGCATAACTATAACTTGTAATTAGAATTTTTTTACCGTCAAGGAATTTTTGACTATTCAAAATGAGCCTCCACCTCTGGATGTGTCAAACTATGCTTGGAATGTTTTGATAAATTGAGCCCTATAATAGAAAAGGGTGATATTTCATGATTTTGAACTAAAAGTTCTTGGGTGTTATTATCTTCAATTGCTAAATTAATATAGTAGTCGCCATCCGTGAAGATGTTTTGAATATCAAAACTTATTTTACTCTTGCCCTTTTTCAAATTAAATTTTCCAAAGACTTTCGTTGAAATTGCTAACATATCACGACCCGACTGATCAAAAAAATGAATTCCCATTATTAAATCTTCATGTACTTTTTCGGCGAAAAAAACTAGCTCTAACGAAAAATTTTCACGAAACTTTACTGCACTCGTCTTTTTATTGTCTTGTACGATTTGAATGTCCTGAAGATGTACATCACTTAACTGCATATTTGTAGGCTTTTTATTTTCTTTATCTTCTAATTCTGAAATTCTCTCATTTATAAAAATATCACTATATGCATTTGCGACTTTATCTGGATTGCCTGTTTCTTTAATTTCGCCATCAACAATTAACATCGCTCGATTACAGTATTTTCGTACACTTTCCATACTATGAGTAACAAGAATAACGGTCTTTGTTTTATCTTTTTTAATTTGATCAAAGAACGTACTACATTTTCTCTGAAACGCTTCGTCACCTACTGCTAAAACTTCGTCAAGAACCAGAATATCACCCTGTGCTTTAATAGCAATTGAAAAAGCTAATCGCACTTGCATGCCAGATGAATAGTTTTTCAGTTTTTGATCCATAAACTCGGGTAGTTCAGCAAAATCAACAATCTCGTTGTACATTTTATCAACTTCGGAATTTGAGAAGCCTAACATTGCTCCGTTCATATAAATATTTTCACGCCCAGTTAATTCCGGATTAAAACCAACACCTAGCTCGATAAAAGGCACTAACCTTCCAAATATATCTACACTACCACTATCGGTGGTATAAATCCCCGATATTATCTTAAGTAATGTTGATTTACCAGATCCATTACGGCCGACAATACCAAAAAAATCACCTTTTTTAACTTCCAAACTAATATCACGCAGGACTTTTTGATCTTCATATCCTTTAATGCCTTTTGTCCAATTAACAAAAGCTTGTTTAAGGCCATTGGCTTGTTCGGTAGGTAAATGAAAGCTTTTGCTAACATTTTTAACCCTAAGTGCAATATCGTTTTTTTTGCTAATCATACAATCTCCGCAAACTTATTACTATTTTTACGGAAATAAACAACTCCTACGATGAAAATAATAAAAGTTAATACGACAGGAATAATAGCAATCCAAAAATTATCAATTATATTCCACACCGTAGGGGCTGTTGAAGGTGCGATTAGGTTATGCCGAATATCTTGAATAATTTGAGCCGCTGGATTAAGCATCATTAGCTTAGCAATTATCGGATAAGATTTTGAAACAAACACTAGTGGATATATAATTGGCATAGAATAAAAGACAATTTGTAATAGAACATCCCAAATATGCGAGATATCACGGTATTTAACGTATAAAGTTGACAAAATTAAGCTAATACCAACAACCAGCAGGCATAGTTGCAAAACACTAATTGGTACCAGTAATACTAATCCAGTGAAATTTACACCCGTAAAAATCGCAAACACTAAAACTACTGCCAAATTAATAAATAGACTAATTAATGAGCTAGCCACCGAAGAAATAATAATAATATATTTTGGAAAGTTAATTTTACGTAGCAAATCACCCCTACTTACTATTGATTGCATACCAACACTAGTCGATTCAGCTATAAAACCCCAAATGGAAATACCAAGCAATAAAACAATCGGGTAAGTTGGCGTGCCGTCAGTAAACTTTAAGAACTTTACAAAGACTAAATACATAACCATAAAAAGCATTAACGGCTTTAAAACAGACCAGGCTACGCCAAGCAAAGATCCTTGGTACCTTAATTTAAAATCGGTTTTGACCAACTCTTTAATTAAAACTACATTACTCTTACTGAATATATTCGATTTTTTCATTGCTCTATACATTATAGCTTATTTACATAACCGAACAACTTATTAAATAATATAATTTCCCTTAATTATCAATTTCTTCAGCTTTTAAAGTTTACGTCGCACTCAAACTATCTTATATATTTTTGTTATAAGACAAGTGTTATAATTATAAACAATGAAAAAAATAAGCATCTTAGTCCCAACCTATAACGAACAAGAAGTTTTAGAGGCCCTTTATCAACGACTCGGAAAACTCGCTAACGACAACAAAGCCTATGATTTTGAATTCTTATTTATAAACGACGGCAGTCGTGATAAAACCCTTGAAATAATCAAAGATTACGCAGAGGCAGACAATAGAGTCTCCTATGTCAATTTATCGCGCAACTATGGCAAAGAAATAGCCATGATAGCTGGTTTTGACCACGTCACTGGCGACGCTATGGTAATAATAGACGCCGACCTACAAGATCCACCCGAACTAATCCCTAAAATGATTAAATACTGGGAGAAAGGCTATGACGATGTCTATGCCAAGCGCAATAGCCGTGAAGGCGAGACTTGGTTCAAAAAAGCCAGCTCTGAGTGGTTTTACAGGATATTACAAAAATCAACCAATATCCCCATTCAAATAGACACTGGTGATTTTCGCCTGCTAGATCGTCGCTGTATAGAAGCTTTAAAACAAATGCGTGAATCACAGCGTTACACAAAAGGCATGTTTAGTTGGATTGGCTACAAGAAAAAAGAAATCACCTACGATCGTGATGCTCGCGCAGCCGGTGAAAGCAAATGGAATTACGCAAAACTATTTAACTTTGCCATCGATGGCATTACTTCATTTACAACCGCGCCGCTTCGAATCTCATCTATCTTTGGTTTTATAATATCGCTAATTGCATTTATATTTATATTGGTCGTAATCTTTAAAACGATTGTATTTGGTGAGTCCGTCTCGGGTTACCCATCGCTTATGGCAGTTATTTTATCCCTAGGTGGCATACAGTTAGTATCACTTGGCATTATAGGCGAGTACATAGGCCGAATTTTTAACGAAACCAAGCAACGACCACTTTATTTTGTAGAGGAATATCATTATAAAGAATCTGATAAAAAAGCACGAAGATAAAGTACGCTTTGCAATCGTTGGAGGCCTTAACACCTCTATAGATTTCGTTATTCTGTTTAGCTTGGTTAACCTAGGCTTGCCTGTTATTACTAGTAATATAATATCGACATCAATAGCTTTAACTTTTAGCTTCTTTGCTAATAAAATATTTACGTTCCAATATAAAAAGAAGATGGCCAGATCCCAGTTTCTATATTTTATGATTATTACTTTATTTGGCTTGTGGATTATCCAACCAATTATTATAGAGTTAGTTAGAGACATAATCGGATTAGCCCTAGTTAATAATCACACATTAGTGCTATTTATAGGCAAAATATTAGCCACTTGCGCAACGCTGGTTTGGAATTATTTATTATATCGCAAGTTCGTATTTAAAAAATAAACTTAAAAATCCCGATATACTTCTCTACGGTGAGCAACTTTAATCACGAGTATAATTAATTCTCCCGAATCAACACTATAGACAACCCTATAATCCATATGTCTAATCCTATATAAATTTGTTGCACCTCGAAGTTTTACTGAACTATTTGGCTGTGGATTTTCCGATAAAGTCTGAATTTTCTTAATAATAACCTTCCGAATAGAGGCAGGTAGTTTTCTTAAATCCTTTTCTACCGACTTTTTATACAGTAGACTGTACATAGTTTTATAATAAGCCTTCGGCTTTGAATTTTACTACCAGATCATCAAATGAATAGGCTGGCTCTTTATCACGAGCTTGCGCGTCCTCTATATCTTCCAGATCCTCAAGTATTTGATATTTAACAGCGTCCTCAATTAATTTAGAGATAGTTTCATCTGCCTCAAAAGCACGCAATTTTAATGCCCTAAATACTGTGTCGTTAATTGTAATTGTTGTACGCATAATAATTCTCCTTGACTACATATTATCACATATGCATCAAAACATCAATATGTATATACTAAACTAAGAACTGGCTTGAGCTATTGTAAGCTTACGGTCATAGCCTTCACCTTCGGATGAAGTATGAATGTCGCTATATTCACTAGCAACTTGATGAACGATCCTTCGATCGGCCGCATTCATGCTAACGATTCGTGAATCACCAGTTTGTCTAACTTCTTCAATCCATTCACGAGCTTGCTTTGCAATGCGGTCAGCCCGTTGCTTCTTATAGTCAGCGATATCAATATTAACACGGGTTAACGAGGCGTCTTTATTACGAAGAACTGTTGATACGGTGTATTGTAAACTTCGCAAAGTTTCGGCATTACGTCCAATTAATAAACTATTTAATTCATTTGAAGGCACCGCTAGCTCTATAACATCTTCGTCGCAAGTTGATGAAACTGTTAGATTAGCTCCGAAAAATGATAATAAATCCTCTAGGTACTTTTGCGCAAATTGGACTGATTCTTCTTTATTCATAAACTCTCCTTTTTCTTACTTTTAACCGGAGCTGTGTCTTTGGCGGTAATTCGCGTTATGGTGCCTTCTTGTGCTTGCTTAGCTCGCGCTTTAGCAGTTGCTTTCTTGCCCGGGGCCGTGGCCTCATCTGCAATCTCTATCATTTCTTCCGCATCTTTTTTAAGAACGCTATTTTGCTGTATAACCGCTACTAAGTTAGAAACTGTATAATAAAGAACTAATGCACCAGGCATATTAATCATAATAAAGAACATCATAATCGGCAAGAACTTCGTCATTTTGCTCATTATAACCGCGTTCATTTCACTTTGGTCGGCCTGTTTTCCATCTGCTGCCTCGTTCAAGATATCGCGTAACTTTTTATCAGTTGGCTGGCTAGGCATCGTCTGCTTAGACATAATATATTGGGTTACCACCGCCAAGATTACAATCACAAACAAAGCTATGCTTATATTGAAGGGTTTAGTTGTTATGGCTTTTTGGGTCAAGTCTACAAAACCAAGAAAAAGAGTATTAAAGCCATCAGGGTTTGCAATTAACTCTTTAACTGCACCAAAGTTTTTCATAAAATCATAAGTGAATTTAGATACTTCAGCTCTTTGCATAGTTAAAATTTGTATAACCTGATAAAGTGCGATGAATATCGGTAATTGAATAAATAGAATACCAATCGAACGGAATGGGCTTACGTCATGCTTCTTGTAAAGCTCCATCATCTGCATACTTTCAGCTTGCTTATTGCCTTTAGTGCGTTTTTTAATTTTAACCAATTCTGGTTGTAGTTTTCGCATCGCCCGAGCTTGATGTAGTTGTTTTTTAACTAGTGGCCATAAAGCCAATCTCACTAAAATAGTAAATATTATAATCGCAATCCCGAAATCACCACCGGGTATAAGGCAATATATACCTAAAAGCATATTAAAAATTGGCTGAACAATTATAGTATCAAATATATTCACAGAGGTAAAAACTCCAAATCAAGGTCTATTATTTGTTGGTTATTATAGCAGTTTTATTGGTTTTTAGATACACCCGATTTAGACCTTAATATATCTGCCTGTATAAAAAGTTGGTTTATTTGTTTAGATATATCCTCAAAAGACATAGATAATAATTCGCTAGATGTAATTATAATAGCAATATCATAAATACCATTTATTTTTGGTAATTCAGCTCGTATATATTCATAAATTCTTCTACGAATGCGGTTACGACGAACGGCACTTTTTAATATTTTCTTACTAATAACAACCGCTATGCGCGAATCTTTGCGATGTGGATTTTTAATAGTTTTAATAGTTATTAGACGCGAACGAACAGCCTGTCCGTTTTTATATACATAACGAATGCTATTGTGACCATGAAAGCGTTGTTTAAAAGGAATCATTAAATTTAATTATACCCCAATAAATATCATTAAATCTAAAAACACTGCAGTTTACCTACAGTGTTTTATTATTAAGCCGTCAACTTTGCGCGGCCTTTAATTCGACGACGCTTTATTACAGCGCGTCCAGCCTTGGTCGCAACACGTGCACGAAATCCGTGCGTACGAGCTCGGTGACGGGTGTGTGGTTGGAATGTTCTCTTTGGCATATCTGTAATAGTGTACCTTAAAACACCCCTATTTAGCAAGCTCTTATTTGAATTTTATCTAATTGGATTGTTTGATATATAAAATTTATCCCCTAAAACTTAATGTTTTTCCACACATTTACAGAGGTGGCTATTAATTGTGTATAACTCACACCCCTATTACCTACTTTTAAATCAAATCCATAATATGGGTTGTGGAAAACCCCAGTATTAGGTATAGTTAGAGGTAATAAAGTGTGTTTTTTAAAGGGGTTGTTGTATGTATAATGCGTTGTGGCAAAGTGTACTTGGAGAGATTGAATTGACAGTCTCGCACGCCACATTTACAACTTGGTTTAAAAACACACAGCTAGTTGACCAGAATGACATCGGTGTAACTATATCCGTTCCAAATATATTTGCCAAAAAACAATTTGAAGTAAAATTTAACGATCAAATTAAAGAAGTTCTTAATAAAAATGGCGTAAATCCTAGGCAAATAACTTATACTATTAGCTCTTCTGGTAAAAAAACACGCTTAAATCGCGAAACTACCGTTGATAACTCCCCCATTTCAGCAGCCGACGCATTATTACCGTCAAATCATACAAAGACGACTCAAGCTAACACTGGCGGTCTAAATCCTCGTTACACTTTTGATAATTTTATTGTTGGCTCTAGCAATGATCTTGCCTATACCGCTAGTCGAGCCGTAGCAACTAATCCTGGAACTAAATATAATCCTATATATCTATATGGCGGTGTTGGTCTTGGTAAAACTCACCTTATGCAAGCAATTGGTAATGAAATTATCAAGAATGACCCAAAAATGAGGGTTTTATATATAAGCTCTGAAACTTTCGTTAGTGAATTTTTAGATCATATTAGATTTAAGAAAAAAGGCTTCTCTGAAAAATATCGTAATGTTGATGTTTTAATTGTTGATGATATGCAATTTATTGCCGGTAAAGAAAAAACTCAAGAAGAATTTTTTCACACCTTTAATCATCTTCATCAAAATAACAAACAGATAATTATAAGTAGCGATAAACCACCGAAAAGCATTCCAACCCTGACAGAGCGTCTTCGTAGTCGTTTTGAAATGGGAATGGCAATTGACATTCAAATGCCAGATTTTGAAACTCGCTGTGCAATTTTAAGTATTAAAGCTTCTCTTTCTGGAGTTACTTTAAAACAAGACACCGTAGAATACCTGGCCACGAATATAAAAACAAATATTCGCGAGCTTGAGGGTGCGTTAAATCAATTACTAGCTTATGCCGAAATGAGAGGAATCGAGCCAGACACATCAACTGCCGAAGGTTTACTTGGTAATATTCGTCACTCACGTCCACAACATATATCAAGCAAACAAATTATAGACCGCACTGCAAAACACTTTCAACTAGATGTTAGTGAAATATGCAGCGCTAAACGCGACAAACATATTGTTGTTCCACGTCAAATTGCAATGTATTTACTTCGAAGCGAATTACATCTTAGTTTTCCTAAAATTGCCAATGAATTAGGCCGTAAAGATCACACTACAGCTATTCACTCTGTTGAAAAAATAGAAAAAGCTATAAAATTAGATTTCCTTATCCGTGAACAAGTTTCTTCTATACGAGAAAAACTATATGCGTAATATTATAACTATTGCTTGTGTAAAATTTGTGAACAACCAGCGAAACACTGTTAGTATAATAAGTGGGTATATGTCCACCAAAAAAGTACATGCACTAATGATCAATATAATCCAGACGGTAAAAGTGTTAGTTTACAAGACCAGTTTGCGCTATCTTTCCCCTGTTGTATCCACCTATAAAAACGGTATATTTTATCTGTTGAATAAAAGTTTTACTCACTATCCACAGCACCTACTATTAGAGTCATTAAAAGAAAATTAAAGAAAGGTAATAAAGAATGGAACTCATCGTAACTCAAGAAAAACTTACTCGTGCACTAACAGCAGTTAGTCGAGTTGCAAGTACTAAAACTCAGTTACCAATTTTAAGTAATATATTATTAAGAACAGACGGTAATCGGTTATTAGTAGCTGCAACTAATTTAGAAATTGCAATAACTGAATATATTGGTGCAAAAATTACAAAACCAGGTGCAATCACAATCCCAGCTCGTTTAATGTCAGAGTTTATTTCTAGCTTACCAAAAGAATCTGTTGAATTAAAAGTAGTTGGCGATAACCTACATATTAAAAGTGGTACATATAAATCTATTATAAATGGTTTTATTGCTGACGACTTTCCTGAATTACCTACAATAAACGAGTCGTCGTCGATTCAATACAGTATAAAAATTGAGGATTTTAAACAAGCTGTTTCACAAACTATAATTACAACCAGTAATGACTCAACGCGACCAGTTTTAACTGGTGTTTATTGGCACTCACACGAAGGTAATTTGTGCTTGGCTGCAACTGATGGTTATCGTTTATCCGAGCGACGCTTAGTTGAAACTAAAAGCGAAGTTTCAGCGATTATCCCAACGCAAACACTCCAAGAAGTTTTACGTAATATTAATGATGAATCAGATGAAATAGATATTTTATTTGATGAAACTCAAGTCAGATTCCGTATAAACGAAACTGAAATTATTAGCCGCTTAATTGACGGTAATTTCCCTAATTATCGCCAATTAGTCCCTGCTTCATCTGAAACTACCATTGTGTTAAATAAATCAGATTTTGTTCGTATCACTAAAATTGCTGGTTTGTTTGCTCGTGAATCTGGCGGAAGCGTAACTTTAACGGCCGATGAGATGAAAAAAAGTTTATCTATACACTCGATTGCTTCTCAGTTTGGTGAAAATACATCTGAAGCTAGCGCTGAAGTTTCAAATGACGGTCAAATTACTTTAAACTCACGCTATTTAAGTGAAGCTTTGTCTGTTATAGATAGTGAAAAGATTGAGTTTAGTTTTAGTGGCAAGATCGCCCCTTGTGTTATTAAATCAACCGAAAAAGACACAAATTATTACCATATAATAATGCCTCTTAAAAGCTAAAGATTTATAGATTATGGCGGTGGTAAAAAGCCTAGTAGTTAAAAACATTCGTTCGCATGATGAATTTACTATTAACTTATCACCTACAATTACGGTTATAACTGGTAATAACGGAAGTGGAAAAACATCACTAATTGAGGCGTTGTATATATCACTACAAGGTAAATCATTTAAAGGTTCAGATAGTGATGTGCTACGTCATAATTCACCTTGGTGGCGGATAGATATTGAATTTGACGATTTTATTAAACGAACTATTACTTTTGATCCAGCGCTTGCTACTGGCCGAAAGAAATTTATTGTTGATGAAAAAACAGTTTATCGCTTGCCTGCTAAATATAAATATCCAGTTGTTCTGTTTGAACCTGATGATTTAAGGTTATTACACGGTTCGCCCACTCGTCGTCGGAATTTTATTGATAATTTTATTAGTCAGCTTGACCCACTTTACACTAGTGCGCTTCATAAATACGAACGAGCTTTAAAGCAGCGAAATAGCTTATTAAAAAAGCAATACACATCCAAAGATGAATTATTTGTTTGGGATATAGCTTTAAGCGAATATGGTGCTTATATTATTGAAAAGAGAATTGCATTTATAGAACAAATAAATAGTAAATTAAATGATGCCTATAATGTAATTGCAAAATCAAACGATATTATTACGACACATTATTCACATACCTATATTGGTGATATTAAACAAAAGCTATTAAATGACCTACACGCTCACAATGAACGCGACTCTTTTAATGGCTTTACTAGCACTGGGCCACATCGACATGATGTTATATTCCAGTTTAATGACTCACCCGCCCTGGACGTCGCCTCACGTGGCGAGGTGCGTAGTATTGTGTTGGCTTTAAAATTTTTAGAAGTAGATATTATTGAACAAATTACTAATTTAAAACCAATTATTTTATTGGATGATGTTTTTAGTGAATTAGATAAAAAAAGACAAGAACAACTATTAACGAGCGATAACCAAACAATAATAACTTCAACTCATTTAGATATGTTGAATGAATATTATATAGTTGAATTAACTTAACTTCTGTCGATATTATCGGATGTGAATATTTGAGTATTATTATAAGGATTATATAACTCTAATGTTATTTCGCGAAGATCTTTATATTTTAACTTAACATCTAATGTTGATTTTCTGTCTATCGTGATGATAAAACTAGTGATATTTATTGTTTTATTGTTAATATCCTTATTTATGTCGTGATTTATTGATTTTACTGTAATACTAACTTCTTTTATATCTTTATTATTCGTAATAGAATAATAATTAATATAATTTTTGATATTCTTTACTTGAACATCTGATATACCTTTATCTAATAATTTTGAAAAACCTAAATATATTATACCTGTACCAGAAATTTCCTTTTCTGGGGCTTTATTCGTTGGATTATAAACCGTTTCTCCTGATCCCGGGTCAATATATGTATTTTCATTATCTTTATTATTTGAAGTGTTATTTGTTGCCCTGTTAAAAACAATATAAGCTATACATATTAATATAACGAATAATATAAACAATCCGATAACAATTAACACCTTTTTCTTTCCCTTTTCCATTATTTAGTAACACTCCATATATATACATTCCCTTTTTCTACTATATCTTTAATAAAAGTTGGGTCCCATTCCTTAGTATTATTTTCAGCTTTATATGAATCACCAATTAACCATTTACCGCTATCTGTAACTGCGCGAATTACGATAAAATGACCATTTTGTGTAAATGGCGAAGCGCCGCTGCCGGATGTAATTACTAAACCGCCACTTTTCAATACATCATTAACCACGTTAACATCTGCCGATATTTCTGTTGACTTTAGTCCCCAATGATCACCTAATATTGTTTGTAAGCTCCAATTACTACCACCCGCGCCACCATCTGCGGTTGTTCCGTTTTCTGCTCCATAAGTTGCTGTTTCAACCGGTGTTATTTGTTGACCTGTTAAAGCTGTGATAATCATCGCCATCGCCGATGGTCCGCAGCCGGCAGCACCTATTGTTGAATTACCATAAGCAGTATCTTTCCATCTAGGGTCGTTTTGATCATAGAATGCAAATCCATTAATAAATTGCGAAGCCCCGTTGGTACTACTGTCATTACATGTTTTTGCGCCAGTATTTCCACTTGATGAGCTAGTTGACGATGAGCCATCTTGGATAGTAGGTTTAAATTGTTCATATATTGTAGTTCCAGAATCTACCCTTTCTTGTATCATACTTGCTGTGTCATTTGAGCCTTCATAACTATGGTGAAAATCAACAGCTGCATCAGATATAGTAGTTTTTTCTTTTAATGTTACTACTCCGCCAGCATAACCCTCTGTAAATTCTTTCCAGAACCAATCTAATTGAAATGACAAGTCTACCATTGATCTACCGGTTTCTTGATGATATGCATACATAGCTTGTTGTCTGCTAGGCCAAGTCCATTGGGCGATACCAAACCCATTCATATCCTCTGGTCGATAGTCTGGATCGGTTGTATCTGGGGTTTTTTCAACATTCGTTGGGTCTAACCCAGATTCTTCGTAGAAATTTCCAATAATTCCAGCTGCTTGTATTAAAGTTAGATCCTTCCCTACTAAAAAGCGAAGTATTTTTTCAGCGTTATCATCGCCAATTAAAGCTCCGCTAGTACCACCCGATACAATACAGGTTGGGTCGTAATATAAGATATCATTTGCATTATAAAACCCATAGTCAACCGCAAATGTTTTAGTGGGGCATGATACGGATATTAATATTGCTAACATGAATAGTATTATTTTATTAATGTTTTTATTCATAGCTAATAGATAGAGGCTCCCAATGCCAATGTTCTATTCGGACCCCATCATCGAGAAAGTTGAATCCATATTTTTTTCCACTACCGTTATATTGCAAAGAATCAAAATATTTCTTTTCACCCTGCGCTGGCATAGAACAACCTTCGCAATATAACGATCCAAAATCAACTGCAAGCCCCATTTGGTGGTTACTATAATTAACCTGCGCACCATTTGGGTTATTTGCTTGCATTTCTGGCGTTCTAAATGAAGATGATGCACTTATTATATCGTCACCAGTTGCGGTTCGCATTTCATTAATTAAAGCTAGCCAAGCGCCAGAAACTCGTGAATTTACGGTTATTAGGAGATCGAATGTTCTGTCCTCATCATCAGTCTCGCTAGTGTTCGGAATATAGCATAGCTTTATTTTTACTAAATTCCCTTCAGTATACCCATCCGCCGAGGCCATAGCTTCGGTTGTACCTGCGGCACAAGGTATGTTGTCTGAAGGTTGAAATAGATTAGCTACATCGATTGTTGTCCCTGCCGCTACCTCTGTACTTGCGCCCTTTACTTCGTCTCCATCCATAGTGCTATTAATAGCTACATCCATAGTGTATGTTCTGAAATAGCTAAGGTTTTTTGCTAGATCTGAACCGTCCGCTAACGTACAATTATATCCAGTTTTCCACAGGTAATCAGCATCTTCAACCCCCGCTGCTGTTTCGCCTAATGGTTCAACCCTATTAGCACAGTTATCGAGGTATTTTTGATAATTATTTCCATTTTTAATTACTTCGCCTGTATCCTCGGCTATATAACCACCGTCTATCATATATTGAGCGGTTGTTAGCATATCGGCATTCATTTCTTCAGAGCTCATAACGTAATAAGGATTACAAAATGTATCACCATCTACGCCTATATTTTTAAGACTTTGGTCTTCGCACTTGCTATAAGTTTCGGCTTTACTATTTGCTTCTGCGCCAGCACTATTAGTTAAACTAGCTAATGATTTAGGTAAGAATGAAATTAGATTACCAAGCTGAGATGCTACGGAAGTATTGTACAAAGATCCAATGTTCATATTTTTTGCGATTGAGCCTAGGAATGAGTATTGATTAGAGATATCTAGTGGAGCATCTTTTGCTTCGTATTTTGCGATATCAGCTTGTTCTTGTTCAGCAGACGCCGTGTCTATGGCGTATTGTTCAATTTGGGCCTTGTTACCGGCCTTAAGCCCGAACGAAGCCGCCTTACCGCCTAATATTGCCGATAGTCCAGTAGTCATACTATTGCCCAATGCAGAGCCATAGGTATTCTCGTCAATCTGCGGCAGTTCTCCGCTTATAAGTAATGGTATCATGTTGTCTATGGCTATACCTATGGCCGCGCCAATGGCTGCATTTTTTATTATTGTTTTTCCGAGGCATACAACTAGTGCACCACCTGCTCCCACGCCACCAGTTTCAATTGCTGTTGCGGCGGCTACTGATAGTTCAGCTGGACAAGCTGTAGCAAAGTCAACTATGGGACTAGCTGCGGCGCCACATAATTTACTCATTGTGCCGATAGCTATTCCTCCGCCCATACCCACAAGAGTAGTCAAAGCGCCAATGGTTTTTAAGAGGTCGCTATTGCTATTGGTAACGCTATATTTTTTGTCTTCATCAGATAAAGTTACATTTTCTCCGTACACTGCCGACCTGTAACCTGGCGAGCTAGTTGCTGTGTTCCCGCTTGCGTCAATTTTAGTAAACATATCGCCAAGTACAGAAACTACTTCTGGATCCGTTTCCTCGCCAGCTTTTACTTTGCTTACTTCGCTTAATATTAGCATTGTAATGCCAGCAGTTGCAGTAATTTTTGCTGCCTTTGAAGCATAAGTGACGCCCTTTGTCACATTATAGGTCATACAAATGCCGCTCATTACATCAACACCATTAAGGGCTAATGCTGCTGGCTTGCTCTTACTGACAAAATCAGTAGCAGCTTTTATTTTTGGATCTGCTTTGGCTTTCTCTTCCGTAGTCAGCTTGGGGGCTTTAATGTCTATAGCTGGTAAGCCTAACTTCTCTCTTATGGCAGCCTTTACTCTTTCTTTTGCAGTTGTACCCTTTTCTGCTGCTGCGTCTTTTGCTTTTGAGCTTAGGTCTGATGATTTATTTAGGTTGAACTTAGTGTTAAGCATCGCGCCGAATATACTTCCTGTAAAAAATGCCGATTTTGAATTAAATGCCTTTTTAAGATTAACTGCATTTGCTGTGTTTTTTACTGCTTCGATGTAGTCAGCTCTATTTGTTATGGGTTTTTGAGATACGTCTGTCTCTGGGAATGTCATAGAAGTTATTATATGCCTGCCTTTAGCTAACCCTGATCCTTCTTCTGTCTCTACTTTAAAACCTTGAGCCTTAAGCTTGTTGAGAGATTTCTCGTTAATCGAACCTAGCTTGCATTTAATATTGCACTTTCCATCGCTAGATTCAGCAAAGCTATTTCCGGTTGACTTGAATTTATTAGCTAGCATTTTATTTGAGCGTATATGTAGCGCTGATCTTGAGCTATCAAGGGCGTCAGTTAAGTTTTCCATTACGTTAAATAATAGAAACCCCGGAGAGATAAGCGATATAAACCCAATACCGCCACCTAATGTTAGTATAATAGCTGCTATTATCGGCCATTTTTTCTTATTTAGTTTAATTTTCCCAGAAAAAAAGCTGCCAAAATCACCAGATTTTGACAGGTTCTGCTTTAACCCTTTAACGTTGTTTATGTGTTTATTAGAAACACCCTCTTCTTCTTTTTTATCAATATCTTTGTTGTCTCTTGGAGCATCGTTAACAGTGCCGTTTTCCTCGGCATTTTTAATACCATTAAATAACTTATCGCTATAAGCTTGGCTTTTATTATATTTTGAGTCGTTGTCTATGTTTTTATCTGGCATAGCTACGTTAAATTATACTCTAAACTGTTGGCTCTGGACTGCCATAATTACCGCCAATCGAACTTTCTATTGGTAAATTTTGGATGGGTTGTCTGCTGTCTTTCGGATTAGTAGAAATTAATTCTTTTTCGGTTGGGCTGGCTTCGATTTGGATATGTACGTGATTTTGCCCCGCAAAGAATAATCCTTGTCCAACTGGGAAATTAGCCAATCGCTTTTTTTCCTCTTCTGTTAACTTAAAGATATCCGACAAAACATCAACCGCACTGGAGGATTGTTTTAATAATATTTGCATAGAGCTATTAGCTACGATTGCACGGCCCATTTTACTGCCCATAAAATCTTCAACATCTTGGGTTACAGTGGTAAGCCCTAGGAAGTATTTGCGAGCTCGTTTTGCCATACTATACATAAAATTAGCTGAATCATCGTATTTCATTAATTGCCAAGCCTCATCAACTATTAGCATGCGCTTTTTTTGCTCGGTGCGGATAATATTCCAAATGTGACTTAGGACAATATACATGGCAACCGGTCGTAGTTCATCCTCTAGGTCACGAATATTAAACACAACCATTGGATTGTTGATGTCTATGTTTGATTGTTGGCTAAATATACCGGCAAAAGTTCCGGATGTATATTTGCGCAAGCGTTGAGCAAGTTGTGGACCGCTACCGCCCATATGCAACAGTGTGTCATATAAATCATTTATTGTTGGTGGCTGCGAGCTGTGTGTTAATGGGTCGCTGGTGATGCCAACTCTGGCATATGTGTCGATAAGCGCTTGATCAAGATCAGCCTCCTCAGAAGGCGCTAAGGCTGCCATAGACGCACCATTAGCCGCAACTTGTGTTCCGCCTAGCATCAATTTTAACAATCCATGAAGTGTAATCAAGTTAGCTCGCAGTGAGTTGTCGGCTTCGTCTGTATCAATAACGTGCGGTAAGTCAAATGGATTAATTCGAGTGTTCGAGTTTAGGCTTAATCGAATATAACTGCCGCCAACTGCTTCGGCTAGCTTTTGATATTCATTTTCGGGGTCGATAATAATAATTTCGCTACCTGTCATCATACTGCGCAGCGCCTCTAACTTGACGGTAAATGATTTACCAGCACCAGATTTAGCAAAAACCACCATATTGGCATTCTCTAGGCTAAACCTGTCAAATATCACCAATCCATTATTGTGCATATTTATGCCGTACAGTACGCCATTTTCTTGGGTCAAGTCGGCACTAGTAAATGGAAAGCTGGTGCTAATTGCCCCGGTGTTCATATTGCGACGAATCTGTAATTGATCTGACATTTGAGGAATGGTACTGTTAAGACCTTGCTCTTGCTGGCTGCTGGCGGACTTGCTAAATACCATTTGTTGCCCAAATAACGTTTCAATTTTATGCTGGACAAAACCTAACTCATCTAAGCTATCTGCATAAAGCGTAACGTATAGGCCAAAACGGAAGAATCTCTCGGCACCAACTTGCAATTGATCTCGTAACTCCTCGGCATCATTAATAGCCGCCTCAAGTCCTGGATCGCGCGTTATTCCCTTTTCGCTGTTAATAGATATAGAGGCTTGAAGTTGAGTAACTTTTTTACGCAAGTTATTTAAGACGACTTGGCTTTCGACAGGGTAAATAAACATACTAACATCTAGCACTTCGTCGATGTTAATAAGCGAGCTTAACCAGCCTGTATAAATCTCCCGCGGGTAACCATAAACATATAACGTACGTCCATATTTTGTACCTAATCGAAAATATGATGAGTGGATCTCTAGGCTACTAGGCGCAATTAAATCTCGTAGCGTAGTGACGCCTTTTAAGAACGCCTGTTCTACTTCGACTTGTTCGCGAGCTCGCTGTTGGGCTGCAATATCAACTGCGTCTAGTTTTTTCTTGGCCATTAAAGCATTCCTCCGGTCTGGCTAGCTAGCGCGTCGCCCTCGCCCTTTTTAACATATATTGCAGTTGTATTTTCGAAATCGCCTAATGGTTCGCGCACAGCGGTATCTGGGTTATAAAAATTATAATACAATTCGCCCAACTCTTTGGTGTTTAGTTGCGCGCTTTGTACCCCTAATTGATATAATCCAGCAATAATAGCGTCAACACGGTTTTTTATTTCGGTTTTGGCCTTCTCATAAGTTTGGGTATCAATTTTAGTAATGTTGTTTTTTGACCTTGAGACGATCTTGCCAAAAAAACCTTTACCTTGCTCGATTAAGTTAGATATATCACCTTGTGGATGGTATGGAATCGCAATAAAAAATGATTTATCCATAATATTAGCTTCTTGAGATAGTATATCTATAAAATTAATATAGTCATCCATCAACACATTCAGCAACATATTATCTTGATCGCGTCGTATTTTAACTAACTTGTCTATGTATGGGCCAATATCAACGCGCTGTGACCTTACTAGGATTTGTACGGGGTGAGTTAGGGCATTAAGAAAGTTCTGATAGCTAAATTCAACCCCTTCGCGCTCGCGGCTGCTCATGAGGTCAAAGTTGATAGATTTACACGCCACAACGGCCCTAAAAGAGCCATCGGCCATAATTACCATATTATCGCGGACCTCGGATAGCAGCAGGCTGTTTTGAGTTGAATTTGGGTTTTTAGGCTTTTGTGCATTTTGATCCTGAGGAACAGAACCACTACCAACTGGTGCGACAGGTGTCTGATTCGGAAATTGATTGTTTGGTGGCATTTCTGTCGCTTCCCCACTCTACTTTTATTACTATGTTATTTATCGAAGCGAGATGAATACTTCGTCTTGCTTTTTTTGGATTCTATTTGCTTCGCGCGCAATAGTCTCGATAGTTAAACCCTTACTATTATTTGCAAGGTTTATTATACCAGCAGGCACCGCCTTTACGCTAGTGGTTGCAGGTGCTTTAGTGGTTAATTTTGTAGATAGGGGCTGTAGGACTGCTTGTTGTATGTCTTCGGGGTATGGATTATACGTCGGCACGGCTGGCATTGGCTGGGCAGCTGGCGTATTTGTTTTGTGATTCATTAAATCGATTAAATCCTGATGATGATGCGCGTCATTTTGCTCTAATTTGTATTTTAGTGTTTGTGCAGTGTTATTATCGTTATCTAGTACGTCCTGAACTTGTTGAGCTTCAAAATAAATATCACTGTTCAACGAGCTATTAGGAGCTTGAACGCCAGGACCACGCACTGCCCAACCTTGGCTATCAACTATATCCGCCAAATAGCTTAGGCGCCGTTGAGCCTCGGTTTGTGACAAATCTTTTGTAAGCTGAACTTCGGTTATTTTTGGTACTGTTATTTCAATTAGCGAATCTATACCATCTGGATCCCACAGACGCTTACGAGGTTTTAGATAAAACGAGACCATTGCTGCCATGAATATTTCCATCGGCTGATCTTTGCGTATTGGCAATGCTAACGCTCCGAAAAGTATAACAATTGGAATAGGAATAATTGATAAAGGAATAAATAATTGCCACAATCCCCAAGCCATTGCTATCGCCATCGATACGATAATTAGATAAATAAATTGCCTAAAACTAAATGGCCCGATCAACTTATCGTCAGCTTCTACATCTTGGGGGACTTTATACCTTGCCATTGTGCTTATAATTATAGCAGTTGCTTTGTTGTTTGGTGTATTTACTTTTTAGATAAAATATTTTCTATAAGCACAAATCATCAATTTGATCCGTAGCCGTTTGATTACCTTGTACTTTAGTTTGAAGCTCTACAGAGGCTTGGACTATAATTGCTCCAGTGTTTGGATCTGTTAAGCCTCTAATACCATGAGCAGAGTCCTTGAGCGTATCTAAGTAGCTAGAGTCACCTTTCTTCTCTTCGTTTTTGGCTATTTTTATAACCCTTTCTCTTGCTTTGTCGTCCATACTAGCTAACGCCTCAGAATTATATTTTCCTTGTTTCACGGCTTCGAGGATGGACTTATCTAGGTCGGCTTCGTTTTTAATTAGTCCTTGGCTGATGTCATCTATTCTTTTTCCTCCAAGGGTAGGGTCTTTTGCACTTAGTTTATTTGTTATAACACCTGTTGATATTGTACCCTTGAATTTATTAAGGTTTGATCCAGATGCTTCGATAATTTTATGAATTTCCTCCATTGACCCTGCACCCATCTTTTCTTCAATAGCTGCGCGTTGCATAATATCACCGGAGTAGGTTTTGCCGGTTGCCGCTACTGTTACTGCGCCACCTAAAGCTAGGGTTTGAAGATCTTTTCCGCTCAAATCAGCGTGCTTAAATACTACCCTAGCAGCCGATACTTCATCTGCTTCGAGTTTATTCTGTGTATTTATTGCGCCAGCAAGGGCGCGTTGTTGGCCAGCTTCCCCAGCTCCACCAGCTAATTTCCCTCTAAAGCTGGCGCTGCTTTCAGCTTGGTCTGCAATGTAACCGGATTGCGCTCGACTAAATTCACTTTGTTGGGCTTGTCCGATTGCACCAATCCTAGCTTGCCTTTGTAGATAACGTTTGCGCAGGTTGACTGGTTTACCATTACTGTTCAATCTATTATCATTCATAGCTGTGTTGTTTGCCCTGGATTTAGCCCTTTCTGCATTAGCACCTGCCCACTTTCCAATTGGACTTTTGGCTTTATTAGCTAAGCCCATTAATGTACCATTTACTTTGCCTAATATAGCTCCGCCTTTTGTCGCAAGAAACGGTAACGAGAATAACGGTAAAGCTAAAATAATCAACCCCATAACGTAGTTGAACCAGTTAAGGTTATCTTTGTCCATTATCGCGCTAGAGGCAAATACTGCGCCACCAAAAACAAGAGCCGCTAATGGATATAGCATCAGCATGGATATAAACATATCACGCCATTTTTTAAACCACGATTCAGTGTTTGGCAGTAAATAAGCTACGAAGGCTAATGGAGCCAGGATGGCCAATATTGGTATGGCCGCCGAGCGAAAGATAAGCGTAAACACCGCAGCAAGAAACCCTAAGGCAGCTATTAATAAAATGGGTAGCATCATCCAAAATAGAGTGGTTGCTCCGCCAGCTATTGTTATCGTCGCTGCTGCAAATCCCGCTCCGCCAGCTAACCCTGTTAACAATAAATCAAAAAATCCTACATAGGTCGGAGGGTTTGGTTTTCCTAGTAAACCTATTAACACATCATATAGGCTTGATCCTATAACGTTAGCTAAATCAACTGCAATTTGAACGATGATAAATGATAGGTTTACTAAGATTGCACCAACGATTAACTTCGGTAAAAGCTTTTTAATTCCATAATTACTAACACCCACACTACTAAGCTGTGAAAATATTATTATCATAAAAACTATTACAAAAGCAATGTTGGCAAGGTTCCGGACTACCCCCCATGCCGAATATATACTGTCGGACTGGCTCAATGGATTTGTTTTAAGCAAGCTAGATACCAAACCCCACATACCGTCATTCATAGCGCTTAAGCCACTTATCATGGGGCACATGATCCAACCCATAACTGGAACCTCTCCACCACACGTTTTAGCATCCCCAGTTACTGCGGCTACGTACCCTGTCGGTGCTTGTTCGTGGTTGATATTTGTATCAGTTAAATTAGCCGCAACTTCTTTACTATATTCCGTAGCTAGATTTATATCTTTTAATACTCCGCTTAATTTCCCGCAGGTTGTTGTTTCCCTGGTATTTCCATTGCCTAAGTAAAATGCCACTTTTTGGTCAGAAGGTTTTGCTGCTGAATATGTTTTTTTGCTTACTTTCCCGGTCGATACGTCTATATACTGTATAGTATAAGTATTATTTGCTCCTTCTGTAGCAACTTCGTTTCCCGCGCAAGCTGATTTAAAGGCGTTATAGGTTAAAGCATATTTTATTGGATCTGTTAAGCTCATCGATCCGTTATCTGGGGCCATCCTGTTGGTAAGGGTTGACCTCATCTGGTTGACGTCCATCTTTTGATCGCCATTTCTTGACAGTAGCATATCGTTAGTCTCGCTGGATTTTCCGCTCGTATCAGCGCCACTCTTACAATCGACTTCAGTGTCACCATTTCTAATTCGCTTTAGCCCGAATTCACATACTGAGTCTAGCCCATTTGTATATCCCCAATAGTTTGGATTGGTTATTGCGTCTCTTATCCAACTAACGCTTTGGTCATTTCCACATATAAGGTTTAGTCCCTTGTCTGTTACTATAAATCCGTTTTTCTCCAGTGCTGTTGACGCTTCAGGGTTAGCTAAGGTTTCTGGAACGAACCAATTAAAGTTATAGGCATCAGGTAGTGTTAAGCTATTATTGCCGAGCAGATGCTTAGATAGCTGAGATTTTTCGGCGCAGCTAGTTAAAGCTCCGTAATATACGTAAGCACTAGCTTGTTCTGTTACGCTCATCTGGCTGAATGTTTTTGCAGAAACTGTCGAAGATGGGTTTATTAGGGATATTGTAAATATAGATACAAAAAATAAGACTACAAGGGCAGATTTAGTAGTGAAGCGATGAGTTGGCCATTTATTCATGTGCTTATTATTTATGTTGTTTTGCCACATATATATTATTTAAACACGATAAACATTCTTATACAATGAGTATAACAGTCGTCTGTACTTTGCTAAGGTGATATATCTGGATATTTTATTTTATGTAATCAGATGCATATATCTTGACGTCTTCAGCCGAATAACCTTCCACCATAACCTTAGGAATAATGATTTCCTCACCTCTGTAGTCGTAATATTTTTTTGTTGGTTCTGCAATTAATGCATACATTTCATTATTATTTATTTCATATTTAACAATATCACCGCTATAGGTGTCACCATAGGAGTCTACTATGTTAGGAATTTTTTCGACGAAACTCATAAATTTTGGTTTATTCTGGTCGGTAAGCTTAATTATAGCCCCCTTACCTTCTTTTTCTAAGTTGTCTATTTGGTCTATTGTTTCAGCTCCTTGCGCGGCGATGACAACAATTCCATTATGCACCTCTGTCTTATAAGCATATCTCATTAGAACGTTCGCTTCTTTACCTTGTGAAGATTGGGCTGTTAGTCCTGCAGCAAATCCTATATTCAATAGAGCTTGTCCTCTTTCCTTGCTATCGACCCCGCTCTTAAGTGGCTCTTGCGATTTATTAAAATTTTCTACGCTAAGATATTCATTTTCTTCTGTCCATCCATATATAGTTCCTGCATCTATTGTCTGGGCTAGGTAAAAACTGCCGAGTATAGCAACGTCTTCTTGTGATAGCTTATTTACATTCAAAATATCACTTTCAGATAATTGATCAATGGTTGCGGCCTCAAGCTTTGTTATATCGTTTTTATATTCATAAACTTCTTTTACATTACCAGTTTCATTTATTGCCTGCACCTCAGTAGTTTGTTCGGATGCATTAGTTGGGGCTTCGGCAGCAGGTTTGTCCTGATTTATACCTACGAAGTTAAAAACAGTCGCAATTACACCTGCCCCAACTAACATCAAGCCAGCAATTTTGCTCTTTTTAAGTTGCTCTTCGGTTAGTCCTTTTTTGTGATTAGGGTTTAAAATTTCTCCGGACATAGATGTTTCTCCTTGCACTCTTATATGGTTACATGGGGCTTTTATTCTTAAAACTATTTATACACTAAATGGGTGAAAAAAGCAATAGTTTTATGCTTATTCATACAAAAATACTTGCGAATTGGCTAGTTTTAGGGTATTTTAATAGATAAGTATGAAGATAAAACAAACAATACTGGGTATGGCGATATTGATAGGAATGGGTAGCTTATTTGTGATTCCGTCAGGGTTGGCTTTGGCCGCAACTTGCGATGGCGTTGAGACGGCAATCATCTCTTGTGAGGTAGACTCATCATCTAAGAATATTCAAAGCACTGGTCTTTGGGGTATACTACTGCTAGTTATTAATATTTTAACTGCTGGTGTAGGTGTTTTGGCTGTTGGTGGAATCGTCTATGGGTCTATATTGTATGCTAGCTCTGGCGGTAGTAGTGACCAAGCCAAAAAAGGAATTGAGGTTATAACTAACGTTGTTATTGGGCTTGTCGCCTATGCGTTGATGTTTTCGTTTTTGAACTTTATCATCCCCGGGGGGTTATTTGCGTGATAAAAAATATTAAAAATTGGGTTGTAGCGGCGGCTATTGTTATGTCATCTGGCGGTGTGTTATTGACAACAGTAATCTCGCAACCAGTTTTTGCTGCCGATAGCTGTAATGCTGGCTTTTTAGGCTTCCCTGCTTGGTATAGGGGGCTAACTGACGGTGATTGTAACGTTACAAGCCCTACTTCTGGTGAAGAGCTAACGTCTTTCATCTGGCACATTGCTCTTAATGTTATAGAAATCGGACTGATGCTGGTTGGTTATATTGCCCTATTCTTTATATTATATGGCGGTTTCCAATTATTAATTGGTAGCGGTAGTTCTGACTCTGTCACAAAAGCTCGCACAATGATAACAAATGCAGTAATCGGGCTACTTATTTCAATAGTTTCAATAGCGGTTGTCAATTTAGTGGTTAGGATAATGGCCTAATATGGTAAGTCTAACTAGTTTTGCACAGGTTTCAGCCAAGATTAGCTCTGATAAGGTTAATAATTTATTTACAGGGACCCCTGCGCAAGTATTACAGGCTGGTCTTAATACATTTTATTTTATAGCTGGGATTGTAGCCGTGGTTGCAATTATATTAGCCGGTTTTTACTTTGTAACCGCTGGTGGAAACCCGACAACTATAACAAAGGCGAAAAACACCATTCTGTATGCCGTAGCCGGTTTGGTTATTATTATCATCGCTTTTGCAATAACACAATTTATAATAGGGAGTTTTTAAATGAAACGAATTAAATATTTAGTATTAACACTTGGGATTGTTGCTGGTTTTGGTCTGGCTGTCATGCCGGCGCCAGTCGGAGCTATCAATGTTTTTAGCTCTTGTGATGGATCGGACAGCGCTGTGTGTAAAGGCAAAGGCGAAACTCTGGGCGGATACATAAAAACAGGGGTTAATATATTATTATATTTGTTAGGTGTTGTCTCTGTTATTATGATTATCTATGCTGGTATCCTATTCGTTATATCGGGCGGTGATACTGCAAATATAAAGAAAGCCAAGGATACTATTTTATATTCGGTAGTCGGTTTAGTGGTGGCGTTGATGGCTTATGCGATTGTTAATTTTGTTATAGGAGTTTTAATACCCTCATAATACAGTTAAAATGAGAATTAGTACTTAACAATTAAGCTCATATCTGGTATAAATATAGCAAGAACTAACGAAAGGAATAAAACAAATGAAAAAAACAATAAAGACGCTACTAATAGGGATGCTAGCTGTTCCTGTGCTGGCGTTGGGTGTAAGCCTGATTGCACCAGCTGTTTCACAGCCAGCTTTTGCACAAACATCCATCCAAGATGGAGCTACGGCTGCAAAAGGCGAAGGTCAGGCTGATAGCCTAAAGGGCGATGATGGCGTTTTCAAGATAGTTACTAACGTTGCGTTGTATATTATCGGCGCAATTAGCGTTTTGATGCTAATTTATGGTGGTATTCGCTACACTATCTCTGGCGGTGACACCGCTGCTGTTACTGCAGCCAAGAATACAATTTTGTATGCGGTTGTTGGCATTGTAGTTGCTTTGATGGCATACGCAATTGTAAACTTTGTTCTAACTTCGTTAATAGCTTAATTGCTGTAAACGTTAAGATAAAAAATATAGCCCCGATTGGGGCTATATTTTATTTGGGCGCTTGAGCTCTATTTATTTAGTGCTATAATGTATCAAACGACATCTAAATATTATAGATTATTATGGCATTAAATATTATCTACGGCCCTCCAGGATCCGGAAAAACTACGGCAATACAAACGCTGGAAAGCTTTATAGATTTTGATTATATTTCGATTGGAGAAATTTACAGGAGAGAAGTTAATAGCCTAACCTCTATAGGGAAAGAATTAAAGAGATATACCGAGGCTAACCTTAAATACCCCAACAACCTCATAAAAAGAATGGTTAAGCAGTCTATTGACGACATAGATGTAGGGAGACTTACGATATTAGATGGTTTTCCAAAATATAAAAGCGAGCTTACGATTTTTAAAAAACTGCTAAAGGATGCGCCACATAATGTAAAAATTGGTTCGGTGTTTTTTTTAAAGATCAATCAGGAAGATGCTTTTAATAGAATATATAATAGGGTGGTCTGTACAGAGTGTGATTTCCAAGCGCAATTGCAGAATGTTTGTCCGAGGTGTGGTAGCTTGAAAATGGTTCAGAGAAAAGATGACAATGAGGTCTCATTTAAAGAGCGCTTTAGCCTATTTATGAAAGATAGTAATGTAATTATAGATGGTCTGAAATCAACGGGATTTAATTTTATAGACATTGACGCAGCTCAGGACAAAAAATCAATTTGTTCACAAATCACTTATATTTTAGATGACAAGACCTATGTTTTATGAGGTTAAATAATTATAAAAACTGTATTATATCTACAGTCGACCATCCATATGTGTCCCCTCCTATGAGGCTTTTGGACAGTCATCTCGCATTGTATGAGTTAAGCAAGAAAACAAAAGTGATAGTAATGAATTGGGATGTATCTCTACCAAACGAGAGAACATATAAATATGATTTACAAATCGACATCCCAATAGTAGGCAGAAGAGATGAGCTCTTTTTATTGAAGGACGAGAGTACACCCTTTGCTTTACAAAATATCAATAAACCAAACCTGATAGAGTACAAGAATGAGCTATATCATGCAGCAGCTTTCTATAGTAAGAACAGGCAACTTTCCGATGAATCAATACATAAAATGTATAAAAACTTTGAAGAATTATCTAATAAAATATTTTTTAAAATGTCAGACAATCAATATTCTAGGCTATCGATTATTGAAATGTATAGAATCTTAAATAATGATGAATTAGCAAATTTTATTTCAAAATCATATTATTATTTTTATAACTCAAAAATAATGACCGAAGACATACCTGACTTAATTGATTCAGTTAACGACAAAAAATCTATATATAATTTAATGAAAAAAGGCATCTTTACGAGAAGGACATTTCGAGATTTTTCTCAGCAGATTAACGAGGATATAAATAATCCTGAATATTTTAAAAATAATAAAAATGAGATTACAAACCTAATAAGATCTGGCCAAATAATACCTTCCACCGAAGTTTTGTATTGGGCTATGGAAGCCTTTGGAATTTATCATTTTGGAAATGACCTAGGGTTCTTTGAAAGATACAGCAGCTATTTAGGGGTTAGACTAAATAACCAGATAACGCAAAAAAATGAAGATGGAATTCAGTATTTTAAACTCGCGCGAGATTTTGGATTAACGAAAAATGGACAGGTTCTTTCTTTTAAGAAAAAGTTTAATGAGTCAAAACAGAGTAGAATAAATTCATTATTTGGAATATACATATTAATTGGACAGGACATGAAACACTTTGAGACAGGAAAGACAAAGACCGTCAATATTATAAACGGCGAGTTTAAACTATCTTCGGCATAGACGCATCGCTAAATAATATATCACTCTTGATCTTAGTTTTGCTTTTATCACACAACTTAAAGTACATATCGTCACAAGAGAGGTTCGAAGAATCTGCTGGTTTTAGACCACAAGATACAACCTCACTTATTAGTTCATCTTCAGAAAATCCATCTTTTAATTCAAATTCTAACATTAATCCATATGGGAACTGATCACAAGTTATTTTTGCAAACTTCGAATCAAAGTTATGTCTTATCCGTTCATAGCTGGAGATTTTAGGACACTTTAATATGTCACTTAATATTGACTCTATGCTTTTAGCCTCTTTTGGATTAATAGAACATTCAATCTCTTCTTCTCTACGGATATCTCCAATTTTTGTTCCTGGCAATCTGCGTTTCCAGGTTAGCAAGCAAAATGACTTATTCTTACAGTTTGATTTGCCAAAGGCACTAGTCTCTAAGACGTTTGAGGTTCTCAACCTTAGCCTGCCGTCAATTTCTAGATTATAAAAAGTCAGTTTTGGGTTAGGGTTATCATACATAACTGTTAACTCCATCGCAGAAAATAAATATTCATATTTTTTAAACATTATTTTAATATCATCAAGCTTATTCTCGCCAAAAAAAAATCTTACTTCAGTTTCCATATAAATTTATCCTATATAATATTTTTTAAATAATATTAGCTCTTCGTGGCTAAGCTCGTCATAATCAAACTCTATTATTAAGTCCTTATTGACGGTTGTGCGATTTGTCGGATCCGGAATATTCTCTAGCTTACCGGTCTTTGTCTCAATTCTGCTAATCAAATCTTTTACTTCTTTCTTATCCCCCATAAGACTGAGTGTTCTCAAGCCTTTCGAGTATCTTTTTAATAGAACAAGTAAATCGCTTTTATTGGAATAGACTTCGCAAATATGCGTAAATACTGGGGCGTAGCTGACCTCGTACGTCTTAAACGCATAGATTATTAGATTTGCCAAATCCGTATCCTTAACGATCATATCTCTAATTATATAAGTCCCGTCATTCATTCTGAGCTTATATACAATTGTATCATCAAGTACACGATCTTTGGATCTCGGATTGACCTTGCACCTTCTACGAATCTTTAGGTCTTGGCTTCTGACGCCGTTAAGATAACCGAGGGTATAAAAAAAGTTTTGCTCAAAAGCCAAGCTTGATACGCCGTTTATTATACCGCTTGAAAAAATCTTGTCTAAATTAGAATCGTCAACTTTGAGCTCTATTTGAAACTCTCTTCTGGACTTGTTAATATCCTCAAATAACCCAACATAGCCAGATGCATCTTTTGTTTTGTTTTCCTTTACCATCTTTTTCAGAATATCTTCATTTAGCCCAAAATCTCTTCCAGCTTTAATCGCGTCTTCGATATGGAACAGTACAGTGCTAGCCCTCTCTGGTATATAATCAGCGCTTAATATTATTTCATAAATTTTCCTTAAGTCCTCTCGATCAAGAAAAAAACTTTTGAGAAATAATTTTGACAAATATTCGCCAATGTTATCTATGTTTATGTCCCTTAGCACGTCTTTATTTGAATTTATCATTACCCCAATTTCCTGCGATAGTTCACTTACCTTTTGTGGGTTTGAGCTAATTAATAAATATCTATATCTATTTAGGCCAAGTTTATCAAAAATATTTTTCAGAAAACTAAATTTGCGTATATCAACTTTTGTGCTTCCTAGCAGCATTTCTGCAGCCTGTCCAATAGTTTTTTTGCCAACGAACTCACCTGACTGATCACGACCTTTTACTTGAAGCTGAAGCTCTCTCGCCTTATAGCAAAGACCTCTTCCTTGTGCTTCTTGCGGCAAGTGCACGTATACTCCTTGGTGTTTTGATATATAACGCAGAGAAGCTTGTCTTTGTGATTCACAATCACAATGAGAGTCGCCAAACACTCCAAATTGGCACTCTGAGGCGACCCTAAGAACGACTATATCCTGGTCATCAAACAATTCCTTGCTCTTAATATCTTCAATTAAATTAAAAGTATCAAGGCTTTTTAGCGTTTTTATGTATATAGAAACATCAGATGACGTCAGGCCATTATCGACAACTTCTTGATTGGATGCATGGTACACTATCGCTAGACAAGACCCTAGAATACTATTTTTTTCCATTGAGTAGAATGAGAAACTATTTTTCATTATTTTTGTAACTTATGAATTTGCTTGTTGATTTTTAACGACATTGATTTAATTTCTGTAACCATTTCTTTCACGATAGCTTCATGTATTTTTTGCCCTGCGATAGGGTCAATATTGATAGTATCAGTTCCTTTAATGACACCAGTTGATCCAATCTCTGCATTCCTGAAAAATCTAAGCGCACTTGGCAAAGGCTTGATGAAGTCTTTGTTTGTTGTTGGAGCTTGCTTCGGTTGTTTATTGTAATAAGACAGAAGAGATGCCTCAACTGAACCAGCATGTGTATCAAATTCGCCCAATAAATCTTTTGATAGCTTATAAATTTTTTCACTGAATAGCTGCCTATGATAAATTTTTACGTCTGAATGACGGTAGTTATAGTCAGCCTCAACAACAGAAGCCATGTTACTATTTCCACCATGTGCGTTGATTAATACTAAAAATCTTCCAGGCTCAGCAATTGAGTTTAGCATGCTCATTATTAAATCGTGATATGTGTTCGTATCGACGGATACGGTAAGCGAATAATCTATATGCTCGAAAGACATGCCATAGCTTAAAACTGGTAATAATATTGAATTTGCCAAAGATTGATTGATTTTGCTATTTTTGTTGCAATAATTGAATCTGTATCATAAGGCAGCAACTCGCCATGATATTCATAACTTCCAAGGGGTAATAAAACTATTTCTTTCATTATTAGTCACTATATCATATTAAGTTAATGCTGAAAAATGTTTTATAGGCCTATGGTGTTTGTTATTAAAAAATATAGCCCTGAAATAGGGCTATATTTTATTGGTAAAGTTCTTTTATTGAACTTGGATCTTTTTTGCCTGTTCTTGGCGAATCTTGTTAAAGCTGATAGTAAGAACACCATCTTTTAGGATTGCTTCTACTTCATCTTCTTTAACACTAACGGGCAATGCTAATGTGCGGTTGAACTCGCCCCAATAGCATTCTTGAATGTGCCAGTTAATAGCATCTGTGTCATCGCCACTATTTAGCGTACCGCTAATAGTTAGAATTCCGTCGCTAATACTAACATCAAGTTCTTCCTTATTGACGCCAGCCGTACGGGCTTTGACAATCAATTTGTCTTCGGTCTCATACACATCAACTGCTAATTGACCTGGGAACTCTTCTTCTGAATCATCCCAACTCTCTTCGGATACAGCCGTAGCTATTTCTGCATTGTTTGATGTTAGTGTGTCGTCGTTTAGGAAAGCTGCTGTCAGCTCATCTTCAATTAATAAATCGTCGTTTTGTTTACGGGCCATGATATCCTCCACTTTCTCTAGGCTCTACTTGACAAATAGTCTCTCACATTATAACTAACATATACAGTATAATCAACCGTAGGAGGTCCTTAAACGTAAAAATCACAATGATCGATAACATGCTGTCATTTATAGCCCCACACCACTGTTGCGGTTGCGACAAAATAGGCACCTTGTTGTGTGGCAATTGTAAAAACAACATCATCTCTGAGTCAAAAACGTTATGTTTAGTCTGTCAACAACCAACTAGTTTGTCATGGTTATGTAACGCCTGTAACATGCCATATGCGCGAGCCTGGGCTGTTGGTGAACGAGATGGTATTTTGCAACGATTAATCGGAATTTACAAGTTTGAACGGACAAAATCTGCGCATAAGGTTCTTGGTGATTTGCTTTTGGATGTGTTGCCAGAGTTGCCGGCTAACACGATTATAATCCCCGTCCCTACCGTGTCGAGTCATATTCGAGAAAGAGGCTATGATCATATGCTGTTGATCGCAAAATATGTTGCGAAAGCTAGGGGCTTACAATGTAAGCAGTTGGTTTGTCGCCTAACTAATACAAAACAACGTCAAGCGACCGCTAAACAGCGGCTAGCGCAGGCAGAACAGGCTTTTGCGGTAGATAATCAAGTTGATAGCACTAGGCCTTATCTATTGTTAGATGACGTTATAACTACTGGTGCGACTGTTAAATATGCTAGTCAGGCTTTGTGTGATGCTGGCGCAAAACATGTTTGGATAGCAATAATCGCACGTCAAACTCTCGACTGAGACGATTGTATCTGTTATTATTGTCAATGTTGCCACTGTTAAGCAATGTTTTATGGAGAGGTGCCCGAGTGGTTTAAGGGAACAGTCTTGAAAACTGTCGTGTCAGTAATGGCACCGCGAGTTCGAATCTCGCCCTCTCCGCCAATAAAAAATAATGACCTTTTGGTCATTATTTTTTATTAACGAGATAGCGAGATTCTAACTCGCGGGCACTGCAAGGCAGTGCGTACCGCGTGTTCGGCGTAGCGATTGAAATAAAAGAAAGCACCGAAGGTATTTTCTTTTATGAATGAGCGAAGAAGGCCAAAGGCCGCTATCTCGCCCTCTCCCCATGTACTTTCTTAAATATTAGTTCCGCCCCCACTGGCGCCTGGGACTAATGTTGTTAAGACGAAATTAATAACCGCATATGCCAAGAGGGCGACAACCAACCCGACAATTGCATATAATATGGTATTTTTGGCTGCAGTAATAGCCGTAGCGTTACCGCCCGATATAACGTACCGCAATCCGCCGAAAATTAACATTATTACGCTGAGCGCGCCAATAATAAAAAGCATCGTATTGGTAATGGTCGTAAATACTCCGCTAGTGCCGAATAAGCTGTTTGGCTGTCCATTGCCTTGTGCGGCACTTGCACCAGCTTGGATTGAGCTAAGGCCATAGGCTGAAACGGGTGACAATATTGTCATCAATAACACGCCAACGGGGGCGATTAGTGAGTATAGTTTGTTCTTGTTATGCCACATAGTACTATTATAGCAAATAAACAGATAATAATCTAGCTCCTCCACCCTTGTTTATGTTACAATAAATCGAGCGTAGAGGAGTACCCAAGTGGCTTTACGTTTTATACAGGAGTTACGTGGACAAAGTAACTCAAAATTACGGAGGAGTACCCAAGTGGCTGAAGGGGACGGTTTGCTAAATCGTTAGTCTGGGGAGACCTGGAGCGGGAGTTCGAATCTCCCCTCCTCCGCCAAAATAAATAACTCGACCAAAAGGTCGGGTTATTTATTTACCGAAGGAGGGGAGATTCGTACTCCGCGCTGATTCGCTGTACAGCGAATGCGGGAGTATCGCTCCATCCGCTAGTTAGCGGATTTCGCTCCTTCGCTCAAAAAGGGTCGAAAATAAATTTTCGCTTCCTTTTTTCGCTACGCCGAATCTCCCCCCATCGGTAATACTGGCCGATATCTCCCCTCCTAATTCCACTCATGCTATAATAAATTTATGCAACCTGATCAACAGAATAACTACTGGAAAAACGACCATAAAGAGGTTGTTCCGGATAAAATCCCGGAAAATCCTGAAATGTACACTCCTGAGCCAATTATTGAAGGTCCCTCTATAGACACAAACAATGTTCCCAAAGAACCTGCAATCGAAAACGCACCAGTCCATTGGACCGCCAGTGAATATATTTATCAAGAGAAAAATGGGCTATGGTTTGTTATTTTTACTATCGTTGTTTTGGCTTTTGTCGCTGTTGATATATTTTTCATAAAGTCATACACATTTTCTGCTTTAGTTATAGTTATGGCTGCTGCCGTTATTGTTTATTCCCGTCGCCCACCTCGGAATATTGAGTATACCCTAAGTGGTGACCAAGGTTTATATATTGGTGAAAAGCTTTATCATTTTAGTGAATTCAAGTCATTTGGATTAATTCAAGATAGCGGACATAACTCGATTATGTTAATTCCGGTTAAGCGGTTTGCGCTTGGTGTATCGGTTTACTTTCCACAAGAGGTTGGTGAGCAGATTGTTGATATATTTGGTGCAAGATTACCAATGGAAACTCTCAAACTTGACATGATTGACAAGATCGTTCGAAAACTTCGACTTTAGTCTCCAGATTTTGTGACTGCGACTATCGCATATCTTTAATATATGCTACAATAACCGACATTCCGCTACGATTTTTCATAGCTGGACGCACCTTCTAGTTACATGAAACGCAGAATTATGTTTTATAACTTAATTCTGCATTTTGGACCCGTAGCTCAGCTGGATAGAGCGTCGGCTTGCGGAGCCGAAGGCCACAAGTTCGAATCTTGTCGGGTTCACCAAAGTAAAAAGACTAACCCTAGGGTTAGTCTTTTTACTTTGGCCACCTCGTACAAGATCCGAACTTGACTTTTGCCCCAGCAAAAGAAGTTCGGCGTAGAGCAGTGAAATAAAAATGTGTTTACATATTTTTATGAACAAACGGAGGAGGCTTTAGCCGATATCTTGTCGGGTTTTATTAATTTGAAGTGTTTTTGCCTATCTTTGCTAAAATAGAATAGCGCCTAAGGAGAGATGCAGGAGTGGTTGAACTGGCCGCTCTCGAAAAGCGGTAAGGCGGTAACGTCTTCGAGGGTTCGAATCCCTCTCTCTCCGCCAAATTATAATAACCAAGCCCTGTGCTTGGTTATTATAATTGACTGACTCGCGGTGTCGCGGAACGTGACCGAATCCTTTTTTTAACTAAAATAACTTTCATTTTTTTCGCGTAACTCTAATTTCTCTTTATACTCACCTGTGCCAGATTTATTAAGATCATCTATTGCAAAACCTAACAATACGTTTGTATGGCCTATGATATTATCAAACTGCCTCAATAGAGAGTTGCCAACTTTGTTCTTTTGCTCATTATGTTTTTCTTTTTCATGATCCAAATCTTCTATGTATCTTGGGTCGTAACCTCCGCTATATATTGGGTCTTTTACGTGATTGAGCTCATTTTGATTGCTTACTATTTTATTCTCTAACTTATTAAATTCAATCTTTAGCTCGTTGACAATCGAAGTATTTGTCTGGTCTAAATCCTTTATAATAGTTCTTAACCTGTCGAGAATTGCTTCTTGCACGTCAAGGTCTTTTTTTTGATTTACTGACTCCATCAATTGGGCTATTTCGTTGCTAATGTCATTTTCCCACTTTAAATAGATGCTCATTGATTTATCAACGTCAAGTTCGTCTTTGTTTGTTGTATTTAGGCTGTCTTTTACTCTCTCGCCCCTATCAATAAGGGTTTCTGTTATGTCCTTTTCCTGAGTAAGATTGTCTTGCTCTGGCATTTTAATATCTTCAATTAAACTATCGTTATTGGGATACTTGTGGAACTCTTCTTCGTTTGTCATTTTTTGTTTTTACCGTTTATAATAATGATACTAGCATAACATATAAATACAAATGTCACAAGCCTAAGTCACCTGAGTCTAATTGAATGGTGCTGTATAATACGTTTATGACAGATAGTATTTTCACGAAAATAATAAACAAAGAAATTCCAGCCCACAGGATATACGAAGATGATCGTGTAATCGCTTTCTTAACTAATCATCCGATAATTGAAGGTCATACTTTGGTCGTGCCAAAGAAACAAGTTGATCAGATATGGGATATGGAGTCAGATGATTATGCTTATTTGTGGCAAACCGCCAATAAAATCGCGCTTCATCTGCGCAAGGTTCTGGAGATAGAAAGAGTTGGGGTTGTAATCAAGGGTAATGAAGTTGCGCATGCTCATATTCATCTCATTCCAATGCCAGGATCTTATATTTATGTTAATTTTGATCCAGACCCCGAGCCTTCGTTGATAAACGATGAGTATTTGTCGGCCGTTGCCGAGCGTATTCGACTATAGTTATGTCGATTCGAATTATTACTATTGGCAAAAAGCATGAACCTTGGGTAGCTGATGGTATTGAGCGCTATCAGAAGCGCCTGAAAAAGCCTTTTGATATCGAGTGGATCATTCTGCCACATTCGCCTAGTGATGGCGTCAGGGCGCGTCAGGACGATTCTGGGGTTATATTTTCACGTCTTAACGCTGATGATTATGTAGTCCTATTGGACGAAAAGGGTAAGAATCTCGACTCCCCTAGCCTGTCAAAACTATTATTGTCAGAAATTGAATCTTCTAAAAAGATATCGATAATCATTGGCGGAGCTTACGGCGTTGATAATACGGTTCATGAGCGAGCTGATTTTGTTTGGTCTTTGTCTAATCTGGTCTTTCCGCACCAATTAGTTCGGTTGATGCTAACAGAGCAGATATATCGCGCTCAAGAGATAGCCGGAAATAGAAACTATCATCATAAGTAACTGATAGAATAACCTATCATTGACATATAATAAAACTTATGCTATGCTCTACGGAGTAATATCCATAAACAAAAAAATATAAACAATATGCCAATTATAAATATTAACCCCTTACACACCATGATCTCGGTCATAGCTCTATCTGGCATTTTTGTCCACGGAGTTCAAGCAGAGAGTTTAGTTACTGCTGATTATGAAAGTCGTAACGGAGATAAATCAGAACTTTTATTGTCTGGCAAGAATATACATACCGAAGCCAGCACTTTTACGGGTAATACTTTCGACTTAAGGTCTCAGCAAGCTGCTAATCGCCCTCGCGACGATGAAGATAGGGATAATTTGGCCAAGAGGCGAAGTATCGGTGACGGTTTTGGTACTGATTATTCTAGTTCGGCTAATTTATAATTTCTAGCTCTTTGGTCAAACGTTCTTTGAATTCTTCTTTTTGTTTTAGCTGAGCGCGTGATTCTTCAATCAAGTTTGCAGGTGCTTTGTTGACATAATTTTCGTTATCTAGTCGTGCTTTTAGGTTGGCTATCTCGGTATGTGTTTCGGCTAGGCGTAATTCTAGGTTGGTTTGGTGCTCGTATAGTGTCTCGGCTGAGATATCAAGCCAAGCTTCCCTACCGCTGGCAGCTAGTCGTAGGCCGCGAGCTACGTCGACAGATTGAATGCCTTTAAGTTTGGCTAATCGTTGAATTAACGGCGCATTGTCTGCAATTAAACCGTCATTTTGATAAAGTAGCGTGTATTTTGAATTGCCCGGTAGCTCGGCGGTTACGTATCTAATCTCGTTTATTAATTTTTTTAGGCGAGAGAACTCGGCAGCTGAAATGTCATTATATGCCATTTTTTCTGGCCACTTAGAGGTTATTAACAGATCGTTGTGCCATGATAGAGTTTGCCAAATCGTTTCGGTCACAAATGGAGCAAAAGGATGAGCGATTTTGAGGCTGGTATCTAAGACCCAAGCTAACATCTGGGGGTTGTCTTGGTTTTTGCTGGATTCAATATACCAATCGGCGACATCGTCCCATATTGCGTGATACATCGTTTCGCTGGCTTCGGCAAAACGGTAACTTTCTATCTGTTTTTCCATTCTAGCGGTGGCTTTTTCTAGCTCTTTTATTATCCAGTGGTCGGCCATAGTTGAAGGCTCTGGGTTGATCGTTTTATAGCCATCGCCAAGTTTGCTTTCGACAAATCGAGCGATATTCCATAGCTTGTTGCAAAAGTTTCGTCCAGATACTACCCTGCCCAGACTAAAAGCTTGGTTTTGGTCGGCACTGCGATTGGATACTATGCCGAGGCGTAACGCATCTGACCCGTACTGCGCAATTGTCTCGATTGGGTTAATGACATTACCCTTACTCTTGCTCATTTTTTGGCTTTTTTCATCCAAAACCATGCCATGAAGGTAAACGTGTTTGAAAGGCACTTGATTGGTGACATATAGGCCTAGCATTATCATACGAGCCACCCAGCGGTCTAAGAGGTCGCTACCTGTCTCCATGACGCTATTTGGATAAAAACGGCTTAGAGGGCCGTTGCTAAGGACATCTGTTACAATAAACGGCCATTGACCACTACTAAACCAAGTATCAAAGGTGTCTTCTTCTCGTTTATAGGTTTTGCCATCTATAACGATAGTTTTTTCGTCTACTTGATCGTTAAAAATCCAATCACTAGAGTCATTGACGTTTTGGAAGGCTGGAATTGGTATTCCCCATGGGATTTGACGAGAGATATTCCAGTCGCGTAGGTTGTCGAGATATTGGATTAGGACGCGTTTACGACTGTTGGGTGTAAAATTAATCTCGTTATTGAGCAGGGCCTGTTTGGCGCGTTGTGCTAAAGGTTGTACTTTGATAAACCACTGGTCTTTTATAAGTGGTTCAATAGGCAAGCCGCTTTTGTAGTCATATCCAACAGAATGTTCTATTGAGGTTTCGCCTCTTAACAGCTCTTGAGCTTGAAGTGCTGCCAAAGTACGTTTTCGGGCTTTTTCAACAGATAAACCAATGAATTCTTTAGGTACGTTCATCATGGTTCCATCAAAATCGATGACTTGGATACGATCCAGATTGTGTCGCTTGCCCATTTCGAAATCGTTTGGATCATGAGCTGGAGTTATTTTGACGGCGCCAGTTCCGAATTTCATATCAACGTACTCGTCAGCAATAATTGGGATTTCTCTATCTGTTAGAGGTAACAATACGCGAGTTCCGATAAGGTCTTTGTAGCGGGCATCGTCGGGGTGAACGGCGATAGCTGTGTCGCCAAATAATGTTTCTGGTCTGGTAGTAGCAACTATGATCTCCCCTATTCGATCATAGGTTGGATAGGCGATTTGCCACAGAGTCCCCTTCTCGGTTTTGTGGTCAACTTCGATATCGGCGTAGCTGGTATGGTATTTTGTACTGTAATTTACCATGCGTTCACCTCTGTAGATTAGCCCTTCATCCCACATCTTTTTGAAGGTGCCATATACGGTATCGATGACTTTTTTATCGAGCGTAAAAGTTAAGTTGTTCCAGCTGGCGCTTACGCCAAGGGCGCGAAGTTGTAATTCCATAGTGCCCCGTTGTTGATCAACAAAGTTCCATACTTGGCTGTAAAGCTGCTCGCGAGAGAAGTCGAAACGATTTTTACCCTGTTTTTCGAGTATTTTGTCGTATACAACCCAAGTTTCAAAGCCGGCGTGGTCGGCACCTGGAATATAGGCAACATCCCTGCCTTGCATACGGTAATAACGAGCCATTATATCTTCTAGATTAAAAGTTAGGGCATGTCCAACATGTAAATTTCCGTTAGCGTTTGGCGGGGGCATTACAATGCTAAAAGGCTCACCTACCCCTGTCGGTTCAAATGCACCGCTCTTCTCCCACATAGCGTAGATGTTGGGCTCGTACTGATTAGGATCGTAAGTTTTGGCTAGTTTCATAAATTATCAAAGTCAATTTTAGATTTATTATTGCACGTGAAAAAAGGCATAACAGACTAAAGACTTTCTTTCGAAAACCCCTGTCATAACTTTCCAAATTCACGTGTTTGTTTTCATCACTTATTATATCACAATTTAATTAATCACATACAAGAGGGCTGATGTATAATGGTTAATATATGACGATATTAAGGCGATGTCAGGATAAAATAGAGTGGGATGATTACATCTTAGAACATGGCGGCCATCCTTTGCAGCTTTGGGGCTGGGGCGATGTAAAAGCGGCTAATAGGTGGGAAGCCTTTAGACTGTTTTTACAAGATGATGAAGAGGGGATTGTAGGTGCTGTACAAGTGTTAATCCGTCGATTGCCTTGGCCTTTACGATCGATTTGTTACGTACCTCGTGGACCTGTTGTTGATAAAGATAACAGAGAGTGGCTTTTGTTGGCGCTAGAAGAATATATTAAACGAGTTCATCATTCGGTCGCAATTTCGATCGAGCCTGATTTGATAGAATATCCTATTCCAAAGGGATGGAAACGATCAAATAACCATGTTTTACCCGCTAGAACTATTGTTCTTGACCTTGAAAAACCAGAGTCGGAATTGCTGAATGATATGGCTAAAAAGACACGTCAGTATATTCGTAAATCTGCAGCCGAAGATATAACCATTAAAATGGTTCGCAATAGAGAAGAATTGAATAAATGTATAGAAATTTACAGGGATACTGCTAAACGAGCCAAATTTACACTTCATGACGAACAATATTATTATGATGTTTTTAGCAAGCTAGGTGATCATTCGCCGGTGTTTGCTGCCTATGTGGAGGATCAGCCAATTGCATTTTTGTGGTTGGCGATTAGTGCTGATGTTGCCTATGAATTATATGGCGGCATGAACGAATCAGGTCAACAATTACGTGCAAATTATGCATTGAAATGGCACGCAGTTCGTAAGTGTAAAGAGTGGGGATTAGTGCGTTACGACTTTGGTGGATTATTAGAGGGCGGCGTTACGACTTTCAAAAAAGGTTGGGCTGTTGAAGAGACTGAGTTAGCGGGCACTTTTGACCGACCTCTATCTGTTTTTTATGGTTTATGGAGTTTTGTATTGCCTATGGCTAAGGTTGTTGCTTGTAAGATGAAATCAGTGTTTCATCGATAGGCTAGGGACGACCTCTAGCTCAAATGGGCTGATTGGTTTTTGCCTTTGGGATTGGTAATAGCCGAGGCTGGCAACCATAGCAGCGTTGTCGGTGCATAGATCTATTGGCGCATATTCGATATTAATAGGTATTTGTTCTGATAATATACGGCGTAACTCTTGGTTTGCAGCCACACCACCAGCAATAACAACTGATGTTGGATTGAAATCATAATAAGCAAGCTTGGTTTTGGCTACGAGGGTTTCGACAGCTGTCCGCTGGAAGCTAGCGGCAAAGTCTGCACGTTGTACGTCGTTTAGAAGCTCTGCAAGGCCCGTTGAGGGAAAAGTAAAGTCAACGCCTACTTCGCGTTGGACGGCCCGTAGAACGGCTGTTTTAAGGCCAGAGAAGCTAAAGTCATATTTGCCAGATAATTTTGCTTTTGGAAGCTTGTAAGCCAGTGGATTGCCCTTTATCGCCTCTTTGGCGATTGATGGGCCGCCGGGGTAGGGGAGGCCAATAATCTTTGCAACCTTATCAAATGCTTCACCTACGGCGTCATCGCAAGTTTGCCCTAATAATTCGTAGTCGCCGTGGTTACGGAATAGTACCAATTGGCAATGTCCACCGCTGACAATTAGCGCTAATATTGGGAATTTTGGTTCATTTTTGTTTAAAAAGTTGGCATAGACATGAGCTTCGACGTGGTGAATGTGATAAAGGGGTTTGTCTTTTAAAATTGCTAGAGTTCGAGCGGCTAAAGTGCCAATTAAAAGTGACCCGACCAAGCCCGGAGCATAGGTTACGGCAATAGCGTCGATGTCTTTCCACGTGAGGCCGACCTCTGTTAAGGACTGGTTAATTACGGGGTTGATCACTTCAATATGGCTACGGGCAGCTACTTCTGGGACTACTCCACCATAAACTGCGTGAATGTCAATTTGTGAATTAACGACGTTACTAAGTAATATACGTCCGTCTTGAACAACAGCGGCCGCAGTTTCATCACAACTACTTTCAATTCCAAGTATTTTCATCTGTTGATATTTTATCATAATAATAGTTGCTTAATGCTAGCTTATAAAGTAATATGTCAACTAACATATATTTAACGAGAGGAAACAGGTGGAAGCAAGCCGTTTTAGATCGAGTTTTTTTGTAATATTTTTTTGTGTTGTTTTGTTGGCGCAAGTGTTTTTGCCGATAACTCAGTCGTCAGCCATGGGTGGCGATGGGGTATCTTGGTCGGATCCCACAGTTTATAAATCGGAGCCGTCTTCTTTTCCTGAAGATACTGTTTGTAGTACATCCTATAAGATGGTAATAATAGCTAATCAAACACAGCCTAAAAGCACCTGTGTTATAAGTGGGCGCAATGTAAGTTTTGGTTTTTATGCCGAGGCTAGCTATTATCGCTACGTCGTAGGTTTTAAAAATGATAGCAAGATGTACCCTTTGCAAATTTATGGAATGCGCGACATTGTCTCTTATTCGGCAAGTCAAGACGTGCTTATTATGAAACAGGTCGTCCCCATACCGTATGGGTTTTTTACTTCCATGGGGTTATATAAGGACTTTAGTAAAATTGTCGTTAGAAGTGATAATTTTATGACCTCCGGTGCTTATACGATATCCAAGTCCGAGCCTGATTATGTATATACTTCAGATGACGGGTCTCCTTGGCTTGTTGTAGGTATAAAACTGTCCACCAACGGAAATTGGATAGTGCTTCAGCTTTCGTATGGGGGTATTGCAGTTTTTGATTTGAAAAAATTTGAAGGGGGAAAGCGTTTAAGCACAAGGGCGTATATCTATGGTAGGGGAATGGACCCCTATATACAGTTTGCTATTAGTAATGACGGAAAGTATGTGGCGATAGTTGGTTCGAATGTTGATCCTTCTATACTTACGGTTGACTCTAGCTGCGGCCCATATTCAGGGGGTAATGGCGGCGATTTACTTCTTAATTCATGCGAAACGACAAGAATCAGCACGATTTCGTCTATTCCTGACTTTGTTAGTGGATGGGCTCCGAAATTTAATGAGGATGGTAGCGAGCTAAGTTTTACAGGTTTGTCTAATTCGTCGGGTTGGCGTTCGATTGTGTTAAGAGTGAAGGGTTATGTAGCGCCTAAAATCGATTATATAGCACTCGGCGATTCTTATTCTAGCGGGGAAGGGGAGCTTCAGGATGCTAATTATCTTGATGGCACTAACGTTGAGTATGAGAAGTGCCATGTCAGTAATAGGTCTTATGCTTTTAGGTTGTCCTATACTTTGGGTTTGAACCCTAGGTTCACTAAGAATGTGGCTTGTTCTGGTGCTGTTGTTGAGGATTTGGTGGGGGATGATGGTAGCTATTGGGGGCAGAGTGACAGATTATTTAATCTTGTAAATAATAAGAACAATGATGACAAGCTAAGGCTGCAAGCTAGTTCTGTTGACGGATTTTTGCCAGGTAGGGTCCGCCAAGAGAGCTTCGTTAAGACATATAACCCCAATATAATCACTGTTGGTATTGGCGGTAACGACATTGGATTTGCACAAAAGCTTACCGCTTGCCTTGGGCCAAATACGTGTTCTTGGGCTGAGGACGGCGAGGCCAAAGAAAAAGCAGCCGTTGAAATCAAAAATCTTTTTGATACTTTGGTGTTTGCATACCAAGAATTACACAATTCAGCGCCAGATTCAAAGATATATGCTGTTGGATATCCTAAGCTTGTTGACCCTAATGGTCGGTGCGGATTATTGACGGGGCTGTTATTAAACGATAAAGAGAGACAATTTATAGATGAAGGTGTTGTATATTTAAACCAGATTATAGAAGCGGCAGCCAAAAAAGTCGGAATAAAATATATTAATATCGAATCTAGTCTTGGTAGCCATGTACTGTGCGGCAGTAGTCCTGATAGTGCAATCAATTTTATAAAGACAGGTGACGACATCGGTCCATTTGAAAATTCAAAATGGTTTAGGCTGATTGGCCAAGAGAGTTTTCATCCAAATGCACTGGGCCATCAACTTGAGTCCGATGCAATCTTAAGTCAGGTTGCAGGCAATTTAATGACTTATAATTATTGCTATGGTGTGTCGTTATGCCCACAAAACATCACGGCTCCTGAACCGTCCAGTTATTGGATACCAGACTTGTATCACAATTATCCAGAACAAAAAAATACCAACTATGTAGCAGATGACGTAAACCCAATTAATGACAAGCAAAAACAGTTGAGTTTAGCTAATAATTCGCTAGCGCCAAATTCGGTTGTGGATATTGTAATTACATCAACGCCGCAATCATTAGGCCAATTCGTAGCTGCAAGTGACGGGTCGTTTAATACTAGTATAGAGCTACCTGCGGATTTGGAAGAAGGGTACCATACGGTTCATCTATACGGCACTTCATATGCCGGCAGTCCAATAGAGTTATATCAAGTGATCAAATATATGAAACCTATCGTTGAAGAGGCACAACCTCCGGCTGTAACCGAAACTGTTGTTGACAATACAGTTGTTTTAAGCAATAAAACAGATAAAATTATTGATATTGACGGGGCTAGTATTAAGGATCTCTCTTTGAGCAATAGTGTCAGCAAAACTGGGACGTTAGGTTGGATATCTACTACTAAATCTGTTGATAGTGTGGTCGACTCCAAATTAATAAACAAAACCAACGATGTCGTTGATAAAACTAATAGCAGTTCACCTTACGCACTTATAGTGTTTACTTGTGTAGTGTCTGTAGCTATTGGAATGGTAATAATTATTCGTTTATTTAAGGGATAATATTATTCAATACCAAGATCCACGAGAGTCTTCTCTACACCTTAACGTTGTCGAGATGTTTCCATTATCGGTATTTATAGTAGAACCACTTAAAAAGTTTTCAGAATATGATTTATTCTTATCTTCTGAACTTTGATTTAGAGATATAATATATATACACTCAACCCCAGATTTTTTCTCAATATAATGCTTTTCTGCACTGCTAACAACAAACTTTTTGCCGAAATCATCTGGCAATTGCGGATTTAATTCGGTTTTTTGTGTAAAGCCGCTGAAAGAATCAATTACTGGGTAATATCTTGCTTGTAGGCTATTAATTTCTTGCACGGTTGTGACTGGTTTCTCCATTGTGATTAACGCAGTACAGGTATAACCACCGGTCCTTGCCCAGCCAGTCATATTAGGAGTACAACTGGTTTTATAATTCCATTGATCAGAGTTGTTTGCAGCAGCTTTTATATCTTTAAAGACTAACTGCATTTGTGCATCAAGTTTTTCGAATCGATTTTGGTCTAATTTATCTCGAATTGGTAGTGATATAAAATAAACAGCAATAATTAATATAATTACGCCTGTTATTATTAATAATATCTTTTTGATCGGTAACTTTTTAATGGTTGTGTTTTTTGCCATATATTTAATATATCATGAGTAAATATTTAATTTGATAATAACGTCGACTAGCCCTATTATAAATGTAGATTAATAATTAGATTTTGAGGGCTTGATGAATATTATTGAAACAAAAAAACTGACGAAATATTATGGAAAAGCTATTGGCATTGTTGATGTTGATTTGGACGTCAAAGAAGGCGAGATATTTGGATTTATTGGACCAAATGGCGCTGGTAAGTCGACAACTATTCGCACATTATTGGGCTTGATTCATCCGACTAGTGGCGGCGCAACTATTTTTGGTAAAGATATTACAAAGTTTGGTCCCGAGATTAAAGAAGAGATTGGCTATTTGCCCTCTGAAGTCTTTTACTATGACGATATGAAGGTAATTGATTTGCTGCGATATTCTGGCAGCTTTTATAAAAAAGACCAATCAGTTATAGCAAAGAGAATAGAGGAGTTGGCGGCCTATTTGGACCTTGATTTAAAGAAAAAAATTGATGATTTGTCATATGGCAACAAAAAGAAAGTCGGTATAATTCAGGGGTTGTTGCACGAGCCAAAGCTTATAATCTTGGATGAGCCGACTGGCGGCCTTGATCCGTTAATGCAACAAAGGTTTTTTGAACTGCTACGAAAAGAGAATAAAAAAGGCGCGACAATTCTATTTTCTTCACATATTTTAGGTGAAGTTCAGAAGTTGTGTAATCGAGTGGCTATTATTAAAGACGGCAAGATTATTAAGGTTGAAAACATTAAAGATTTGGCCAAAAATACGCATAAGAGGTTTAAATTAGAATCACCGACAAAGATTGACCCTGCGCAATTTATTAGCCTTAAAGGTGTTAGTGATTTTGTTTCGACGGATAGTGGCGTAAGCTTCCTCTACAGGGGTGATATAAATGAAGCTATAGAGATAATTGCTAAGTTGAATTTGACTAATCTGTTAGTCGAAGAGCCTGATTTGGAAGAGATTTTTATGCATTATTACCAAACGGATAAAATTTCATGAATGTATTTTTTCGGGAGCTAAAAGCCTATCAAAAATCGACTTTTATTTGGATTGCCTCACTTTGTACTTTAGTCGTCGTCTTTTTGCTGATGTTTCCGGCATTTACAAAGGACGTAGAGGCTACTCGTGCAATCATGGCAAACTTACCATTGGCGGTTCGTAATGCGCTTGATATATCTTTGCAAAACTTTTTTACGGTTTACGGTTTTTTTGCTTATTTACTCACTTTTGCATCCTTGGCTGGAGCAGTACAAGCGATGAATATCGGTGTTGGGATTATATCGAAAGAGGACAGTGGTAAAACCGTAGATTTTTTGTTGACGAAACCGATTAGTCGCATCAAGGTTGTGACTAATAAAATATTGGCGGCTGTATTTATTCTATTACTAACCAATCTAATATTTATCTTGGTCGCTTTGTCTACTGCGGCGATGGTATCTGTATCTAGTTTTGATGCGGGTTTGTTATTGCTAATAGCGTTAACATTGTTATTCGTTCAGCTATTTTTCTTGGCATTTGGAATTTTGCTGTCTGTTTTAATACCAAAGATAAAGTCTACGATAAGCGTTTCTTTGCCAGTTGTCTTTGGCTTTTTTGTGATTGGTATGTTGGGTGCGGTTATTGGTAATGATAATGTTAGGTATATTTGTCCATTTAAATTTTATGATTCAAATTACATAATAGATCATAGCGCTTATGATATAAAGTTCTTGATCATTGAAGCTGTATTTATACTGTTAGCAATAACCGCTAGTTATGTAATTTATCTCAGAAAAGATATAAGGGCCGTGTCATGAATTTGTTTTTTAGAGAATTAAAATCATATAGAAATGGTCTGATATTTTGGTGCCTTGGAATGGCTGTGCTTGTTGGGTCGGGTATGGCAAAGTTCGCGACTATTCAAACAACTGGTCAATCTGTTACAGACCTTATTTCTCAATTTCCTCAATCTATCCAGACAATTTTTGGATTGACTGGCTTTGATTTGACAAAGGCGAGTGGTTATTTTGGCGTTCTATTTATGTATATCGCTTTGATGGCTACTGTTCATGCCGTATTACTGGGTGCTGGGATTATTTCTAAAGAAGAACGTGATAAAACTTCGGAGTTTTTATTTGTTAAGCCGATTTCTCGCTTTAGGGTCATCACTGTAAAGTTGTCTGCCGGACTGATTAACTTGATAATATTAAATTTAGCAACATTTGGCTCGTCAATATATTTTATTGATTATTTTAGCAAAGGGCAATCATATATTGGTGACGTTGCTATATTAATGGTTGGATTGTTATTTTTGCAGCTGATATTCTTTTTCATCGGCACAATGGTTGCGGCTGTTAATGAAAAGCCTAAATCGTCCGCTTCTATTGCCACGGCTATTTTATTATTTACTTTTGTTTTGACGTTTTTGATTAATATAAATATTAAGTTAGACCAGTTGAAGTATTTAACACCCTTTAAGTATTTTGATGCCAGAGATTTAATGGCTAACGGACACCTTGATTCGGTATACGTTACGATTTCGTTAATTTTGATTGCATTTACGATTTTTCTAACCTATCGTTCATATGACGATAGAGATTTACAGATATAAATTTTGTTTAGGGTATAATAATCTCATGGTAAATATCCGAAAATTTGTAAAAAAGTTGATACCCGTTAAATTATTTAAAAAAGTCGAACCAATCGGCCATTTAACAGAGGCGATAGTGGCGAATGTTCGTTACGGTTTTCCCTCACGTGAAATGAGGATTGTTGGCGTAACTGGCACTAATGGCAAGACGACGACGACATTTTTGATCCACAGAATGCTACACGAAGCTGGCTATAAGGTTGCGATGATGAGCACGGTCGCTTATGGCATTGGTGGCGATATAAAGTCGCAAACCGAGCATGTTACTACAGCTCAATCTGGTAAATTACAAAAGAGATTGCATGAATTTAAGTGCGCTGGGGTTGAATGGGTGGTTTTAGAAACTTCTAGTCATTCTTTGGCGCAATATCGTACTTGGGGCGTGCCATATGAGATTGCGGTCATAACTAATGTTACGGGTGATCATTTGGACTATCATGGAACTTTTGATAATTATTTAGAGGCGAAGCGAAGATTGTTTACTATTGCAGACAGAAATAAAAACGGCTTTGGCGTAGTCAACTTTGACGACCCGAATGCTCAAAAGTTCGTTGATAGTATTTCAAGTTCAACTACCTATGGAATTAATGGTGGAGAATTACAGGCTAGTGATGTTGAATTAGAATCTGATCATTCTACGTTCAAGGCGGCTATCAGCGGCGACCAATACAATATTCGTATTAATATTCCGGGCCAGTTTAATGTTAGCAATAGCTTAGCGGCGATTGCGGTTGGCCGTAAAATTGGTTTAAGCAAAGATCAGATCGAAAAGGGGATTGTTGCACTTGATGGAGTTGAGGGCCGGATGACGGTTATTAACGAAGGTCAAGAGTTTAAAATTATAGTTGATTTTGCCTCAACACCAGATGCTTTTGAGCGATTGTTTGAAAGTGTGCGACCGGCTACAAAAGGCAAGCTAATAGCTGTTTTTGGCTCGGCTGGACGTCGTGACGAAGATAAAAGGGCTGTTCAGGGTAAAATAGCTGGACATTATGCTGATGAGGTTATTTTGACTGAAGAGGATGACAGGGATGTTGACGGTAATGATATATTAAAACAAATTGCAGATGGTGCCGAAAAAACTGGAAAAATCAAAGATAAGGATATGTTTTTGATATTGAATCGTGAAGAAGCAATTAAATTTGCTATTGGACGCGCAAAATCGGCTGATGATACTGTAGTTTTGCTGGGCAAGGGTCATGAAAAAACGATCGAACGAGCCGACGGCGATCATCCTTGGAATGAGATTGAGATAACAAAAAAAGTTTTAACTACTCTACGGTAACACTTTTGGCGAGGTTACGGGGTTGATCTACGTCGTTGCCTCGAGCTACGGCTACATAATAAGCAAATAGTTGCTGCGCGACGTTTATTACTATTGGCGCTAGCAGATCTAATTTTGTATTAATTCGTAATATTTCTTCGGCATCGATTTCTTTTTTACTGTTTGTTATAGCCAAGACGTGTCCGCCACGGGCATTAACCTCGGATAATGCGCTTAAGCTTTTATCAAATAGCCAGTTGTCCAGCAGCAGTGCAACTTCAAAGAAATTATCATCGACGAGCGCAATTGGACCATGCTTTAATTCACCAGCCGCATAACCTTCGGCTTGGATATATGAAATTTCTTTTAATTTTAGTGCGCCTTCAAGGGCAACAGGAAATAAAGTGTCGCGCCCAAAATAAAGGGCGTGCTCGTATTTAGCATATTTTTTAGCAACTTTTGCGATTTTAGCTTTATAATTTTTGATTACATTCTCTATCTCGTTAGGTAGTATTGCCAATTCATCAATATATTTTGACGTCTCTTGGGCGCCTGCACCTTTTGCCTGTGCAATTTGAATACCCAGCATGGTAATTGCCGCCACTTGTGAGGTAAAGGCCTTTGTAGAGGCTACGGATATCTCTGGGCCTGCATGGACATAGATTCCACCGTCAACTTCACGTGCGATAGTTGAGCCAACTGCGTTGATAATACCTATGGTCTTAACGCCTCGTCGCTTGATTTCGCGTAAACAAGCCAACGTATCAGCCGTTTCGCCAGATTGAGACACTACTAATGCAACTGTGTTTTTTGGTAAATGGAATGAACGATAACGTAATTCCGAAGCCGTTGCGACATCAATTGTTAAATCATCGACTAGTTGTTCAAGATAGTACGAGCTTAAAAGGCCTGCGTAATAAGCCGTACCGCAGCCAATGATTGTTATGTGCTCAATTGATTTTAATTCTGTCGTGCTTAAGTTTATACCACTTAATTTGACTGTTTTTTCGTCGGTATTTATTCGTCCACTTAATGTTGAGCGGAGAGTTTGGGGCTGTTCACTGATCTCTTTTAATAAAAAGTGGTCATAGCCTTGTTTTTGGATAGCTTGCATGTCAATTTCAATCGTTTCGACTTTTTTAGAAATTGGCTGAGCACTCATATCGCGTAATTCGACAGTATCTTTTTTACAGATAGCAACTTCACCATCGTTTAGGTAAATCGCTTTGTTGGTATGGCCGATTAGGGCAGAAGCATCGCTAGCAATTAGGGTCTCGTTACTGTTTACTCCAATAATTAATGGACTGCCCGAGCGGGCTACTATGACAACATCTGGTTCGCGAGTTGAAACAACTGCAATTCCATAAGTTCCGATGACAAGTTTCAGGGCTTGGGTGACTGCATCTACGAGTAATACGTTTTTGTCGTAAAGAGATTCGATTAAGGCCGCCAGTACTTCAGTGTCGGTTTGGCTAATAAACTTATGTTTTTTTAATTCAGCCTTTAATTCTTTGTAATTTTCAATAATGCCATTATGTACCAGATGTATATCGCCAGATTTGTGTGGGTGAGCATTTATTTCTGATGGTTCGCCATGAGTTGCCCATCTGGTGTGGCCAATGCCAACCTTATCTTTGTTTTGATGTAATAATACTAATTTGTCGAGTTCACTAACCTTACCTTTTTCGCGAAGTAGAGTTGCTTTATTGTCTGATCCGATAGTCACAATACCCGCCGAGTCATACCCGCGATATTCCAAGCGTCGTAGACCGCTCATCAAGATTCCTTGCGCGTCACGTTCTCCGATATATCCAACGATTCCACACATAAAGTAATTCTCCCGTTTTATTTAGCCTACTGTATTAATGATACACGAAAAGTATTTACGGGTCCTGCTTTTTGGTCTGGGGCGGCCCCACCAAAAATCACCCGCTTAATCGGGATTGAGCTTATTTAATAGTAAGAATCGTGGTTTTTATAATAGTGTAGGCGACGAGCTACTTTTTCGCCAAATTTTATCCAAATATTGTATTTTGTAGGGTTAATTATAAAATCATAGCAGCCTATGTAATCGGTTACGGTTTTGTTAAAAGCAGTCTTGAATAAGCCGATCCCATAATGTTTGTGTTCAGTGTTGTTGATTTCATTACTAGGTGGTGAGCCGCAAAAATCATGTAAAGTCGAGCCTTTGGACTTAGCCCATTTGATAACTTCCCATTGAAGTAGGTGACTGGTGCCGTAAGCTGTCCTTTTTCTGACACTAGCGCCATCTTTGTAGGTACTTTTTTTGCCAAAAGATATTGCATAGGCCCCAGCGACAAGTCGATCATTGTGATATGCAAAAAAGAGTTGTCCAAGTCCGGCATTTTCAAATCTTTGCCAAAAAGTTCGGAAATATTCGTAATTTCGGATGCCAAATTGGCCTTTGGCGGTTTCGGCTAATAAAGCGTACATTAATTGGCAATTTTCATTAGTTGATTCAATTTTTTTAATTATTACACCTTCGCGCTCGGCTCGTTTAATGGCATAACGACCCTTTTGAGGCAGTTTGGTTAGAATATTCTGGAGCGAATCGCTAATATCTAGAGTAATAGTTGAAGGGTTAGGTATTATTGGGTTGGTTTTAACTAATTTGTGCTTTTCAAGAGTTTTCTGCTCGCTAACATCAAGCTCAGATTCGATGCGAATTGTAAAAACACCATTCTTTTTGGCAAAGGGTTTTAATAATTTTAATATTTTAAACAATTCATTTGTTGAAGTTACTTCTGGCCCTTTTGGAAGATACCATAGTTTGCCAAGCAAAAAGGCGTTTTTTTCTAAGATAGTTATTGCTAAATCATTAATAAATACAAAATGGGCTTTATATCCACCAGTCTCTTTTTGCATTGCAAATTCGTAACTGGCAAACATATTGCCTCCATCAGAGTTGGCAATGATATATTCATTCCAATTTGAAATCTCTTGTTGGGTTGCGAATCGAACGGTCATTAACTTTAATTATAGTATTAAATTGAATAAAATAGAAATTAGCACTCGGACCTTGCAAGTGCTAATTTTTTTGTTTACAATAATAAATACGTAAAAGTATAGGAGGAATGATTATGAATACACCAATTAAGCCTCTGGCGGATAGAATTGTCGCTGTTCGTGAAGAAATTTCTAATAAAACAGCCTCAGGTCTTTATTTACCAGATAATGCCAAAGAAAAACCAGTCGTTGCTAAGGTTGAAGCGATTGGACCAGATATAAAAAGTTTGAAAGTTGGGGATAAGATTGTTTATAAAGAATATTCTACAACCGAACTTAAGATAAATAATAAAGAATATTTAATTCTTAAAGAAGAAGACGTCCTTGCGACGGTTTAGGAGATTATAAAATTATGGCAAAAAAGATTTTTTACGATGATGATGCCAGAGCGCGTGTACTAGGCGGCGCAAAGGCATTATATGATGCGGTAAAAGTAACTTATGGACCAAAGGGTCGTAATGTAGTTATTTCAAAAGGTTATGGTGGCCCAACAGTTACTCATGATGGTGTGACTGTGGCTGAATCGATTGATTTAGTTGAAAAAGATGATGAAACTTTGGGCTATAAAGTCGGGGCGGATTTGATTAAGCAAGCTGCTAGTAAGCTAAATAAAGTAGCTGGTGACGGCACAACAACTGTTACTGTTTTGACCTATAGCATCTTGAAAGAGGCAAGTCGTTTAATTGCGGCCGGCCATAACCCTATGGAACTTCGCAAAGGCATTGAATCGGCTGGAGCTGAGGTAGTAGCTGCCTTGGACAAGATGAGCGAAAGTATCGAGGGCAAATCTGATCGCGTAGCTGAAGTTGCGACAATTAGCGCTGGTAATGAAACGATTGGAAAGTTAATTGCCTCGGTTATTGAAAAAGTTGGTAAAGACGGTGTTGTTACGGTCGAAGCAAGCCAAGGCTTGGACCTTGAAGCCGAAGTTGTTGAAGGCTTTACATTTGATCGTGGTTTTGTTAGCCAGTTTTTTGTAACTGACGTTAATCGTCAAGAGGCTGTTTATGAAAAACCAGCTATTGTTATTACTGATAAGAAAATTAGCAATGTTGCTGAATTTTTACCAATTCTTGAGAAGTTAGCCGCGGCTGGTAAAAAAGACGTGGTTTTGGTTGCTGATGAAGTTGAAGGCGAAGCACTAAGTATTTTAGTTTTGAATAAACTAAAGGGCGTATTTAATACTGTGGCCGTCAAAGCTCCGGCTTTTGGCGATCGTCGTAAAGAAATATTGGGCGACCTTGCAATTTTGACCGGTGCAACTGTGATTAGCGAAGATCAAGGATTAAACTTTGAAAATGTTGAATTGGATGTTGTTGGTACCGCCAGGAAGGTGATCGTTAGTAAAGATTCGACGACTATTATTGAAGGCGCGGGCAACGCGAAAAGTATTAAACTTAGGATCGCTCAGATTAAATCTCAGGCTGAAAATGTGACTAGTATTTATGAGAAAGAACAGTATATTAAGCGTTCTGCCTCTTTGAGAGGCAAAGTTGCTGTTCTGAAGGTAGGCGGTGCAACTGAAACTGAGATTGATGAAAAGAAATTCCGTGTTGATGACGCTGTGGCTGCAACCAAGGCCGCACTTGCCGAAGGTATAGTTGCCGGCGGCGGTGTTACATTGGTTAATTTGTCAACTAATATTAAGGTGAGCGGATCTGATTCGATAAGTGCTGGTCGTCAAATCCTCAAGAATGCCTTAAAACAGCCATTTTTACAGGTTACCGCCAATGCGGGACTTAATGGCGAGGCATTATTGGCTCAGGTTGAGTCTGGGAAAATTGGTTTTGGCATAAATGTTAATACTCCAGAAAAAGGCTTAATTGATGTCAAGAAAGATGGTGTGATTGATCCAACTAGAGTTGTAAAAGAAGCAGTGCTAAACGCGGTTTCGATTGCTTCAACCGCTGCAACTATGGGCGCGCTTGTCGTTGACATACCTGAAATAGTATCGCCAGCACTTGACGGTGGCATGGGCGGAGGGATGAATTATTAATTAAAAGGACTATTCAGTCACAAAAATACCCACTCAATGTGGGTATTTTTTGCCTTATTTTATTCAGCTTATTGTTGGGTTGGAGATGATAAGTAATCAATCTCTTTAATTACATCTAGTAAAGCTTGAGCCCTTCGGGTTTCATCGGGGATTTCTTTTGCTGCTGCGTGAGCTGGTGCAATAAGTGATTTGTCGTCTGAACTTCGCAGAAGAAGTAGATAGATATCGAATTTTTCTTCGGGTGCAAGGTTAAGCTTGTCTACTAGTGGGCGTAGTTCGACTAGCGCGTCTTTTTTGATGCTTTCTAAGTTATTTCCAGCATCTACTATAGGAGTAGGGTTAGGAATGTTGATAATTTGTGGTTCTTCTGATGGAGTCGAATCTGTAGCGGTATCCACTGTTGGATGTGCTGCCTGAACAGGTGTTTCCTCAAAGCCTAGATTCTCTTCTACTTCTTGTGATACACCAGCTAAAACTTTAGCTAATTCTTGATCGTCACTTATTGGTTGCGTTGTTTGCGGTTGAATATCCATGGCCCACCTCTGATATTAATGCTTACACTTATTTACTAAATACTGTATCATAAATAGAGAGCTTTTAGCAAGAAGATAAGGTGGGATGATTATGTTAGATGATATAAACGTATTAAAACAACGCGATCCATGGGGCGCGCTTGGTGTTGCTGGTTTGCAGTACGAACAACTCAAGTTTGAACTAAATATTAGTAATGGCGAAAATGATAATCGCCAAATTAAATCTATTATATTGGTTGGCATGGGTGGTTCGGCACTGGCTGCTTTGGTTGTTAAATCTTGGCTTAAATCTGATTTGACTGTCCCGATTGAAGTTTTGCGATCTTATGATTTACCGGGTTATGCGGATTATAATACACTAGTTATTGTCAATAGTTGTTCTGGTAACACCGAAGAGGCGCTAAGTTGTTTAGAGCAAGCCAAGGCGAGTAATTCTCAAATTGCGATTATTGCAGCTGGCGGCAAGTTAATTGAGCAGGCCAAGGATAATAAAATTGCGCACATAAAATTAGATATCGATCTACAGTCGCGCACTTTGGCGATTCGAATGTTCATGATTCATAATTTATGTGCAATAATTAAGCTTTTATCTCATTTTAATGTCATATCTGAAACAAAGATCGAAGAGATAGTTAGTCAATATGATTGGCTAAAAAATGAAAGCCTTAAATGGGCTAGTGATGTACCTACGGTTGACAATTATGCCAAGCAACTGGCTTTAAAAGCGGTTGGTAAGACAGCGATATTTTATGGTGGAGCTTTAACCTCATCGATTGCTTATAAATGGAAAATAAGCTGGAACGAAAATTCTAAAAATCTTTCATTTTGGAATGAATTGCCTGAGTTTAATCATAATGAATTTCTTGGTTGGACGTCTCATCCCGTCGAAAAGCCGTTTGCTGTTTTTGATTTAGTTAGTAATTTAGAACATCCTCAAATTTTAAAAAGATTTGAAATATCTGACCGGCTACTTAGCGGCATGCGTCCAAAATCTACGACTATAAATCTAGTAGGCGACTCGGCCATTCAGCAATTATTATGGGGCTGTATTATGGCTGATTTTGTTAGTATATATCTTGCGATATTAAATGACGTTAATCCAATACAAGTGCAATTGATTGAAAAATTAAAACAACAACTTAATTAGTTTATCAGTATCTTTGTAGAGATTCGATAGGGTCTTTTCGGGCTGCTCGAATTGCTGGGTATAGTCCAAATAATGTTCCGGTAATTACTGAAACTACTAATGCAGTTACGGCTATTTGCCAGTTGAAGACAGGGTCAAATATTAGGAAGCTACTGATAATAAAAGCTATTATATAGCCGCCTACATAGCCAATAACTCCGCCACCGGTGCTAATAGCTAGTGATTCGATCAAAAATTGCCATGAAATATCGGCATTTGTGGCACCAAGGGCTTTACGTATGCCAATTTCGCGCGTGCGTTCAGCGACCGTTACTAACATGATATTCATAATTCCGATGCCGCCAACGATTAATGATATAGCGGCAATTGCAACTGTCACGCCCGCGATAGTTTTGAATAGTCTATTCGTAGGTTGTGATATTTGATCGCCTATTAAAATAGAGAAGTCGGTTTCACCCTTGTGGCTAGCCGAGATTGTTTTATTTAATTCTGTTACTAGGCCATTTAGGTCCGCTACTGATTTGGCTTTTACATTTATTTGTTGGATTTGCGTAACGTTTTGGTTTAGCTCTTTACCGGTGTTAAAATTTATAATTGCTGCATTGTCAAAATCAATAGAGTTGTAGTTGACGGGGTTATTTATGCGACTAAGGATGCCGATCACTGTAAATGGTTGGCCTCGAACTGTTATGACTTTACCAATCGAAGACTCTGTACCAAAAACGTTGATCGACAATTGAGTTCCGATTACGGCCGTCTTTTGGTTGATGACATTGTCTAAAAATTGACCTTCTTTAACTTTTAGATTTGATATCTCGGCTAGACTTGGGGTTGTGGCTACGATTGATGAGTTATTTGGGGCTATCGAATCTGCTTTAATGGTGCCACTTAGTATCATTAATGGTGCTGTCGACTCTACATTAGAAGTGTTTTCGACGTATTTAATGTCAGCTTCAGTAAGCGTGCTGGTTGTATATTCCTGTTGAGGTTGAATTTGATTTATATTTGTAAGTTCTTCACTAGTAGCACCAGGACGGATAATAGCTATATTGCCACCTAGCGAGTTAACCTGGTCAACTATAAGTTTATTAACTCCACCGCTTAGCGCTAAAATTATAGTTACACTGGCAACTCCGATAGCTATTCCCAGCATGGTTAACGCACTACGAACGTGGCTACTTCGTAATGATTGACGGGCGTTTTGAATATGATTAATAAGTAGAACTCGCATTTATTTTTTCCTCTTCTTTGCTTTACGTGCGAATCTTTTATGATGTTTTACGCTTAATGGCTGTTTGACTGACTCTTCTGGTGTTTGGATTATTTTATCTTTGGTGTCCGTGTCGATTTTGCCGTCTAGCATTGTAATCACGCGACTGGCGTATGTAGTTAGGCGAGGATTGTGAGTCACCATAATAATTGTGTTTCCGCGCTTGTGCAGGTCTGATAATTCCTCCATGATAATATGGCTGGCGCGCGAATCAAGGTTACCTGTTGGCTCATCCGCTAATATAATGGTTGGTTCATTTACTAGGGCGCGTGCGATCGCTACTCGTTGAGCTTGGCCGCCCGATAGTTGATGCGGCATATAATACTCACGTTCATTTAGGTGAAAATTGCGCAAGATATCGCTAGCGATTGTTAATCGTTTAGTGCGAGTAATACCTTTGTAGGTGAGTGGTAGAGCTACGTTCTCTATAATATTTAAACGAGACACTAAGTTAAAATTTTGAAATATAAAGCCAATTTGTCTGCTGCGAATTCTAGCTTGTCTTCGTTTTGACATCGAGGCGACTGATTGACCTTCCAGCTCGTATTCGCCGTCAATTGTTCGATCTAACAATCCTATAATATTTAACAAAGTGGTCTTACCACAGCCACTTGGCCCCATAATTGCGACAAATTCACCTTTTCTGATGGTAAGATTAACACCGTCGATCGCACATATTTCGGCATCGCCAATTCCAAATCTTTTTTGCAGATTTGCTAAATGTATAACTGGTGCTGAGGTGTCTTTTGTCATTAAGTTAATTATGCGAGTATAAGTGTATAACTGCAACTAGTATCTTAAGGTTAAATAAACAACTGTTATAATTGTTTATGTGGAGAGATGGCCGAGTGGTTGAAGGCGCACGCTTGGAAAGCGTGTGTGGCAGCAATGTTACCGCAGGTTCGAATCCTGTTCTCTCCGCCAAATAAAATATAATAAAAATAGGGGGCTGGTATGAAAGATAGTAAAGTTTGTGAAAATTGTAATAGCAAAGCCTGCAGACGCAATAATAATGTATCTCATGGTGGAGATGTCGTTTATGTAATGGGCCTTATTGGGGCTGCGATATTCTTTATCGGTCAGGCGCCAGATTTTTGGGCAGGCGTAGTTGGCTTTCTAAAAGCTATAATTTGGCCAATATTCATGGTTTTTGAAGCTTTTAATTTTTTAATTAAATAATAATATAATTTAAATATTATTTTTAAAATTTTAATGCTAGCATATAGGCTATAAATAGGAGTTAAGTTTATGGTCGAAGAAGTCAAAACAGATTTTACCAGTTAAATAGTAGCGTAGAATAAACAACACCCTACGCTAGATGTAGCGGGGCTAGCTCTATGGTGCTACAATGAAATTCCATGGAGGACAGGTGCATGGGTAAAAAACAAAAATATATATTTGTAACTGGGGGTGTTCTCTCGGGGGTAGGCAAGGGTATTACTGCGGCAAGTATTGGCGCTGTATTACAGGCTAAAGGTGTCATTATCTCAATTCAAAAATGCGACCCGTATCTTAATGTAGATGCGGGCCTTTTAAATCCCGCCGAACATGGCGAATGTTTTGTAACCAAAGATGGTGCCGAGACAGATCTTGACTTGGGCCACTATGAACGATTCTTGGATATCGAGCTTACCAAAAATAATACTACATTATCTGGTAGGTTGTTGTCTGAATTGATTGCGGACGAGCGCGCAGGTAAATTTGGCGGTAAAACTGTACAGTTAGTGCCACATCTGACTCAGGCGATTCAACGATCTATTGTAAAGGCCGGCGAAGGTAGTGATATTCATATTGTTGAAATTGGTGGCACAGTAGGTGACTATGAGGGCTTAAGCTTTATTGAGGCTATTCGTGAATTTGCCCAAAGAGTGGGTCGAGAAAATTGTCTATTTGTGCATGTAGTCTATGTGCCATTTTTGGGCACAAGTAAAGAGTTTAAGACTAAACCAGCTCAAAATGCCCTTAACGATTTGCGCAGATTTGGTATTGTGCCAGATTCAGTCGTGGTCCGTACTGAAGTTGAGGCGCCCATTAGTGTTGCGAGGAAAATAAGTTTGTTTGGTGGCGTACCAGAAGAAAATGTATTATTAATGCCAAATGCCGATACGGTTTATCGAGTGCCATTAATTTTGGCAAAGAGTGGTCTTAATAGGTTATTATCTGAGTTTTCGGACAACGACAACGAGCCTGATTTATCGGCTTGGCAAACGGTTGTTCGTCGTCAAAATAGCAAGCCAAAACGAACTGTAACAGTTGGCTTGGTTGCAAAATATATGGACAATGAAGACACTTATATTTCGGTAATAGAGGCTTTAAAGTCAGCAGCTTGGCACGAAAGAACAGGTTTAAATATACAATGGATAAACGCCGAAACTGCTAATAAGAAAGACTTTCAACAGGTTGATGCGTTGCTAGTTCCTGGTGGCTTTGGACCTCGTGGCATCGAGGGTAAAATTGCGGCAGCACGCTATGCAATCGATAAAAATATCCCTTATCTTGGTATTTGTTTGGGACTACAAGTGGCAGTTATTGCTAGCGCTAGAAAAGCTGGACTATCTGATGCGAATAGTGCGGAATTTGAGCCTGAGTGCAAACATAATGTCGTTTATATTATGGATGGTCAAGCCGGTAAAGAATCGACCGGTGGTACGTTGCGACTAGGCGATTATCCGGCCAAGCTTATAAAAGGTTCGTTGACAGCAAAAGTTTATGGCTTTTGCGATGTCGTCGAGCGTCATCGCCATCGTTATGAGATCAACCAAGCATTCTTACCTGAAATAGAAAAAGGTGGACTAGTGATTAGTGGTATGTCGCCTGACGGCAAGCTGGTTGAATTTGTCGAAGCACCAAAATGTAATTACTTTGTCGCCACTCAGGCTCATCCAGAATTTCATTCACGCCCAACTAGGCCACATCCATTATTCATTGGTTTAATAAAAGCCGCTTTGGCGAATAAAGACTAAATTGTCGTCTCTGATATAATGGACAGCAATGAATAAGATTAATTTGATTATAAAAAAAGCAGTTCAGCAGCTATTTGATATTGATGCTGATATTAAGTTAAGTCGTCCAGATGCGCAATTCGGTGATTTTGCGACTAATGTTGCTATGCAACTTACCAAAATACTAGGTAAGAATCCACGAGAAATTGCTGAACTAATTGTCGAAAAGCTATATGAAACAGGTGAATTCTCAGATGTTTCTATTGCTGGCCCTGGTTTTATTAATTTAAGGCTTCCAGCTAAAAAATTAGTTGAATCACTTGAACAAAATTGGAGTTCAACATACGGTGAAAATAATGATGGAGCAGGCAGGACTGTCGTAGTTGAATATCCTAGCGCTAATATGGCTAAGCCTTATAGCGTTGGACATCTTCGTTCGGGCAATCAAGGTTGGGCTGTTAAGCGCTTGATGGAGGTGACTGGCTGGAAGGTTATAACAGATAATCATTTAGGTGATTATGGTGCGCCATTTGGTATTTGGGTAACTGGTTTTTTGAAATTTAGTAACGAAGATGCGCTCGAGCGTGATGGTATATATGAACTTGGAAGAGTTTATGCCGAGACTAGAAAAGCCCTAAAAGAAGAAAAAGAGCGTGGTGAATCTGAATTAGCTGATCAGGCTCAAAATTGGCTGTTGAAACTTGAGCAAGGTGACGTTGATGCCAGAATGTATAGTGAAAAGTTTAATAAAATTTCAATTGAACATATTCATGGCGTTATGGATCGTTTGAAAATATCGACTGATTATGAATTGGGTGAGGCGTTTTTTGCACCAAAAGGCAAAGCCCTTGTTGAGGATTTATTGAACAAGGGTGTCGCTGTTCAAAATGACGACGGTTCGGTTATTATTCCACTTGATGAATATGGTTTTGACGTGCCTTTATTGGTGCAAAAGAGTAACGGCGCGGCGCTTTATGCAACGACTGATTTGGCTACTATTTATTATCGTGAAGAGAATTGGCATCCCGACAAAGTAATTTATTGTGTTGGTTCTGAACAGCAATTCTATTTTTCGCAATTATTTGCAATGGCTAAAAAACTTGGAATTAAAACTGAGCTTTACCATCTTTGGTTTGGTATGATTGAGCAGGTAAACGAGGACGGTACTCGTGGCAAAATGAGTAGTCGCAAAGGGGTAGTTTCACTAGAGGAGCTGCTTGACAATGCAGAGGCTAAAGCTCGCGAAGTTGTAAAATCTGACGAAGTGTCTGATGACGATATCAAAAAAATATCACTTGGCGCAATCAAATTTAGCGATTTTGCAGCTGACCGTCGCACAAATATTTTGTTCGATTGGAATTCTATTTTTGCCTTGACTGGTTTTAGTGGCCCATATATTCAATATGCGGCTGTGCGTGTTAATAAAATACTAAACGATAATATCGTCGAATCAGGTGGGTTTGATTACGATTATGATTATGAACCTGAAAAATTAGTTATCTTAAAATTATTAGAATATCCAGAAGTTGTCCGAACCGCTGCCCGGGACCTCGAACCGCACAAAGTCGCGACTTTCTTGTATGAGCTAGCCAAAGAATTAAATCGTTATTACGAAAACACGCCAGTTGCAACGGGAAATGTTAGTGAAATTGAAAAACAAGCTAGATTGAATTTGTTGCAAAAAGTTAGTTTTGTTTTTGAAAATGGGTTAGGTTTGCTGGGGATTGAAATACCGACAAAGATGTAGGGGATAATTAATCCTTGTTTTTCATTGCCCAATCTAAACCGCCTATGCTATAATTCCCTCAGAAAAGGAAATTCTAAGTATTATTAACTATTATGTATTATAAGAACACAAAACATGAAAAAAGCAATCTCTCTCTCTCTCTCTCTCTCTAACGAGATAAAGCAACGTAATGGTCCAGGCAACTGTTCTAGTCCTGTTTTAGTATCAAATTCTAATAAATCTAAAAAACAAAACAATCATGGTTTTACAATCGTAGAACTATTGGTTGTCATAGTAATCATAGGCATCCTAGCAGCCATAACCATAGTCTCCTACATAGGCATAACTCAAAAAGCTAACATCTCGGCTTTACAATCAGACCTAGCTGGTGCTAAAAAACAAATGGCCATATATCAAACACTCTATGGAGCTTATCCAACAGCTATGTCGGGCAATTGTCCAACCTTGCCAAACCCCGACACTAACTACTGCCTAAAAGCAGGCTTAACTTATACACCAACTGGCTCAACTACTTCGCCTTTTTATTCTATATCTGCTACAAAGTCAGGTATTACCTACGGAGTTAACGACGCGTCTTCACCAGTCGCTATGGCTGAACCGACGACTTGTCCAACAGGCTTTATTAAAGTACCGGGCAGTGCAACCTACGGCACGGCTGGTTTTTGTGTCATGAAATACGAAGCTAAAGACGGTGGTGGCGGCGTTCCAGTTAGTAATGCAGCTGGTCTACCATGGACGAGCATATCACAAACTACCGCCATAGCTAACAGCCCTAATGTAGCTGGTTGTACTGGTTGCCACATTATTAGCGAGAATGAATGGCTGACTATAGCCCAAAACGTCCTAAGTGTGGCCAGTAACTGGAGCAGCGGTGTAGTTGGAACTGGTTACATTTACAGCGGACATAACGATAATGCCCCAGCTAATGCCCTAGCAGCTGATTCAAACGACGCTTTAGGTTATAGCGGTGAAACCAACTCAGGCGGTAATCAACGAAGAACATTAAAACTAACTAATAATGAGACTATCTGGGATTTTGCTGGTAATGTTTGGGAATGGACAGATGGCCAAACTACTGGTGGCCAACCTGGAAACGTAGGCAATAGCTATTCTGCTTGGATTGATTGGCCTAGTGTTGCAGTCAAAGGCGCTATATCACCAAATCCATCACCAAGTATTATGGGGCTAACTGGCTCTGCCAGTTGGACTATGGCTAACGGTATCGGAGCATTACTGAGTAAAACTGACGAGGCGGGCCTGCGTGGCTTCCTCCGCGGTGGCATTTGGTACTATGGCGGTGGTGCCGGTGTCTTGGCACTGAATTTGAGCAATGCGCCTGGCTATGCGTACGGCTCCGTCGGTTTCCGTGTCTCCCGGGATTAGACTTTAACTCTTACATCTTAAACTCTTGACTCTTATGGTCTTTAATCTTGAGATTTTAGGCGAATCATTTATGATTCCCTTACTAACTAGACCAAAAAATAGGAAAAATTTATGAAAAAAGAATTCGTTATTTATAACAAGATGCTAGAGATAAACTCCTGGCTGTTTGCAAAAATAATCACCTTTCCAAAACAACAAAGATTTGTATTAGGGCAACAGCTCCAAAATTGTTCCTTGAATTGTGCACGGCTAATCATTGAAGCTAATAACTCCCGAGACCCAAGAGTGGCGCTAATAGTACTAGACAAATTGAATAATGAATTAGGTGTGCTGAGGCATCTGCTAGAAATCGCTCATAATTTTGGTTTCATGAAAATAAATTCGCTGACTTATATAATTAAACAAATTGATGAAGTTGGTAAAATGCGTGGTGGCTGGGCAAAACACTATATTTCATCAAAAAATGATAATTGTGTTGGTGCTGTCCAATCTATCGAATGATTGTTTATGCATTTTTTCATGTCATGTGATACTACGTAGCCCCATTGTTGAGATTCAAGGCTTTCAATTAGGTTGTCTGTTTTGGCATGAGAGGCGTGAGCCTTCCAAGATGCGAACGATTTAATCATAGTTTGTGGTTTGATTCGACCGTTTGCAACCCTGGTCAACTGTTTCTTGTAACGTTTTTTAAATCTTTTGACACTACTGCCCCGCAGGCGCATATAATTTGGATAGATAACGTAACCGACAAAACTGACGCCAGGGCCAGCTGGATAGATGCGAATTTTATGTGGGTTAACTGTTAAATACAAATCTTCATATAAGAACTTGGTTAGGGCATTTTGCCAAATTTTCAGTTGATTTTTATCATGACTAAAAATTAGTATATCGTCCATATAACGGATATAATAGCGAATTTTGAGTGTTTGCTTGGCGTACATATCAATCTTGTGTAAATAAATATTGGCAAATAGTTGGCTAGTTAAATTTCCAATAGGTATGCCACGTTTTCCCTTGGTAAAATAATACGAATCTGAGGTAAAAAGATGGTCGTGTTCGGTTCCGCTATCGGTTGAGTCGATAATGATTTTTAGCAAGTTAATGAGATTTTTATCATGAACTTTTTCCTGCAATATCTCTAGTAGACGACCATGATTAATCGAAGCATAATATTTAGACACATCAATCTGACAGACGTATAGATTTTGTCCGCCAGACCGTAGGAATTGCTGGATTCTTTTGACAGCCCTGTGGATTCCACGTTTTGGTCGGCAGGCATATGAGTCATTGATGAAATGGCGTTCGTAGAATGGGCTCAGAAAGTGATGAATGGCATGATGGACGACACGGTCACGATATGACGGAGCTTCAATTAGGCGAACTTTAGGTTCGAGGATGACTTTATTACGATACTTCTCTGGTTTATATGTTTGGTTAGTCAATTCAGATTGAAGCAAAATTAAATTGCTCATAAGCTCATAGCTAAACCCAGTTGCAAAACGGTTGTAACGTTTACCCTTGAGGGCTCGATTATTGGCAATACGCAATATATCAATTGAGGTAATTTGGTCAAATATGTTTATTAATGTAGTCAATATTCTAGTATAATACTTATGGTTAGGTAATTATAGACGGGCCTGCGTGGCTTCATCCGCGGTGGCAATTGGAACAATGGCGGTAATGCCGGTGTCTTGACACTGAATTTGAACAATGCGCCTAGCAATGCGAACAGCAACATCGGTTTCCGTGTCTCCCGGTATAGTAAAAAGTGGCCCGATATTTATTGATGTAATAATTAATAAATCTGTGCCGATTAATATCCGGTTATCTAAACCCGGGCTGTGACTAACTATTCAAAAGATAGCTAGCCAGAGACAAATACGATTTGGGCTGCACGGTTAAGTCACGTGCAGCCTTTTATGGTGTTGCGTGGTGTATAAATGTTATAATATCAATTGATACATCGAAAGGATTCATATGGTAACAGACAAAAAAACGTCGGAAAAGAAGATTGAAGTGGAAAAAGAAAAAAAATCGGTAAAAATTAATCGAAAAGTAGTTGCTGATGCTGGAAAGACGCAGATTAAAGGCTTTTTTGATTTTATTCGTACTCAGGGCGTAGTTGGTTTGGCAGTAGGCTTGGTCCTAGGCGGCGCTATTAGCGTTTTAGTCAAATCTTTGGTTGATAATGTAGTTATGCCCCCACTTGGATTAGTTTTGGGCTCTGCAGAAGGCCTCAAGGGCTTAATTTGGACAATAGGTGAGACTAGCAGCGGCCAAGCCGTTGTGCTGCGATATGGAATATTTTTGAATGATTTTATCAATTTTATAATTATTGCTTTGGTGGTATACTTCATAATTAAATTGTTGAGATTTGAACAATTTGATAAGAGTAAAAGCTAATATGAATAAAAAACTAATTAACAAAAGACCAGATAGAATACTATGGCTCGATTTAGAGATGACAGGCTTATCGGCGAGCCAAGACCTTATTTTAGAGGTCGCAGCAATTGTAACTGATTGGGATTTTAATGAAATCGCAACTTATCGTGGGATTATTAAAAATGAAACTAAGATTTTGAATAAAATGTTAGCCGCTAACTCTTCGTTTTGGGACGTAAATATTGAAACCAGGGACGGATTATTAGAACAGAATAAGGATGGCAAGCCCCTTCTTGAAATTGAGGATGAAATATTAGCTTTTATAGACGAGCATTTCAAACCGAGTCTTCCAGTCCTATTGGGCGGTAATTCTATTCATATGGATAGGCGATTTATTATTGAAAAATGGCCAAGATTTGATAAGCGTCTGCATTATCGAATGTTGGATGTTAGTGCTTGGAAAGTCGTGTTCGACGGAAAATTTAAAAAAAGTTTTAATAAACCGGATGAACATAGAGCGCTCAGTGATGTTCGTGGTAGTATTATGGAGTTAAAGTATTATCTAGTTAATATAAAATAGTGCTACAATAAAGCTATTATGTTGAGCACAACAGGGTATCGTAATCGTCATATAGTTTTGATAATTATAGCGTGCGTGCTGATAGTGATAGCTCTTGCTTTTGTTTGGTGGTGGAGGGTTAAACCTGTTACTGCGCCTAGTTCTACTCAAAATAGCCAATTAATAAGTAAAACGTTACCAGCTCCTAAATCTATATCGTCAAATGTTTTGTTTTTGGGTAATACTTTCTGGGGGCGATATATTAATGATTGGTCGATGGCCAGTTCGCTTAAATATGAGTATCCTTTTTCAAGATTGAATGAATTTAATCGTGAAAAATATAATGCTTGGATATCTGGTCTAGAATGTCCAACGGTGGCAGGTGTTAACATGACGTCGGCCGAACAAGAGGCAGCGCTACAATTTAATTGTTCACCGGATTATTTACCGCAAGCCGCTAAATGGTTTACGGCATTTACTCTTGCTAACAACCATACCGATAATCAGGGTGTCGCTGGGTTTGAAGAGACGAAACAGCAACTTCAAAAGAACGGTATTCAGTATTTTGGGCACTATGACTACAAATCAGTCGAGGACGCTTGCGAAGTTATTAGCTTACCGGCTAGTGTTACTAATGATGACGGGTCGAATGCAAAAGGCAATCTACCGGTTGCTATGTGCGCGTACCATGGTGTTTTTGGGATTCCTCCATCTGAAGCTGTGGCTGAGATGCAAAAATATAGTAAATATATGACGGTGGTTGCGATGCCTCATATGGGAGTGGAGTATAAAACCGCCCCGGATGAGATAAAGACTGATTTTTATCGAAGCTTAATTGATGGCGGCGCTGATATGGTTATCGGCGACCATCCACATTGGATTCAGACCACCGAGAGCTACAAAGGCCATTTAATTGTTTATTCAATGGGAAATTTTATATTTGACCAGCAAGACACGGCAGAAGTTGTGCGTTCGGCAGGTATTAATGTTGTTCTGAAAACTAACAACCAAGATTCTGATTTACTAAAAAAATGGCTGGCAATTGGTGATACGTGCGGGGCTTTTAAGGACAGTTGTTTAGCTCAGGCAACAGAGCAATCCCTTACAAAACTTGATATTAAATATCAGTTTGGTGTAGTGGGTACTAACGACAATAATAAGATAGTAAAACCAGCTACGGCTGAACAACAAGATAGCATTTTGCAACGTTTAAATTGGCAATCTACCGTTAACCAGTTGCAACTACCATATAGTAGTCTGTAGAATGGGTTTATGACACACAAAGAAATTGAAGATTATATATTGAGTTTTTCGAATACATGGCTAGATTTTCCATTTGGTGAAGACACTTCTGTTTATAAAATAGGGCACATCGAAACAGGTGGTGGTAAGATGTTTGCTTTGATTGCCGAGAATTCCAAGCCAATTCGAATTAGCCTCAAATGCGATCCTTTGCTAGCTGAGAAACTTCGCGAAACTTACGAGACGATTTTGCCAGGCTACCATCTTAATAAAAAACATTGGAATACTATAATTTGTACTGGTCAGGTGCCGGATGAAGAGTTAAAAAGTCTTATATTGTTGAGCTATAATTTAGTAAATAGTGAACAGGCTATTGCTAATTAGTCTTATTAAAACTGGCTAATTCTGCTTGGATTGGTACTAAATTAGTGTGGGCACTATCAAGAAAACTTTTTAAACTTGAGCTATTGTTTTTTTTGCTAATTTGATCCATGAGGGCTAAAATAGTTTCTAATTTATAGGCCATTTCGCGTGAGTAAGTTCGATCATAGATAGCATTTAATCTTGCGTCTTCTAACTTATTGATAGTTTCTTGACTGGCTTCGGCTGCGGTGATTTTTTTGTCTATGCTTTTAATCTTGACACCTTCTGCTAAAAGAATTGGTTCGATGCCGCTAATAGTATTATTCAAGTATGTTTTTAAGCTACCGTTTAAGGCTCGTAGCTGCGAACTTTTTATATTTGATGATGCGGTCTCGGCCAATTTACTGGTGGTTATTAAACGAGCTGCGAGCTGTTGCGTAGGTTGGGTGTTACTCGAAAATAGTGACACAGCCGCCAAGATAATGACTAGAATACTGGCACCGATGATAGCTAACATGATTGGTTTTCTAGGTAAAAATCCCATTTTTCTAACTGGCTTTGATGAGATCTGGTTGAGATAGTCAATTGGTGGTTGAGGATTATTGTCTTCATTCATACTGCTGTCAATTTAAGCATAATCGGCTCAAATATGCCAGCTTTGAGTTTTATCTCAACAGAGGTATAATATACACTATGCAAGACGCCAAAGAAGAAGTGCGAGCACGCTTGAATATTGAGGACGTTATTGGTGAATACGTTCAACTTAAGCGTGCAGGAAGAAACTTCAAGGGGCTTAGTCCGTTCTCGAGTGAAAAAACGCCTAGTTTTTACGTTAGCCCCGACAAACATATTTGGCATGATTTTTCTTCTAACAAGGGTGGTGATGTCTTTACTTTTGTTATGGAGGTCGAAGGTATGGACTTTCGAGCCAGCCTAGAGCACCTAGCTCGAAAAGCCGGTGTCGATTTAACCATCTATGACACAAAAGGTAGTAAAGAGATTGCTGAACGTAAAAAGCGAATTTTGTTAGCGCATGATTTAGCTGCAAATTATTATCAACAAAGCTTAATTAAAAATCAGCATGCGCTTGAATACGTTTTTAAAAAACGAGGTCTGAGTAAACAGGTTGTTCAGGATTTTAGAATTGGCTATGCGCCAACTAGTGGTAACGCCTTGGTGCAGTTTTTAACAAAAAAAGGGTTTAGCGCGAAGGAATTGTCTGAGGCGGGGCTAGTTAATCGTTTTGGTGGTGATTTGTTCCGTGGTCGCATGATGGTCTCATTAATGGATGGGGTTGGTCAGATTATTGGCTTTACGGGCCGAATTATTATTGATGATGTTCAAGCTCCTAAATATCTTAATACACCTCAAACTTTACTTTATGATAAAAGTCGTCATGTTTTTGGTTTGTCTCAGGCAAAAGAATCAATAAGAACAGGTGACTACTCGGTTATAGTTGAGGGTAATTTAGATGTGATTAGCAGTCATCAAGTTGGCATAACCCAAGTAGTGGCAACTGCTGGAACGGCTATGACAGAGCATCATTTACGGGCTCTGGTTCGCCTTAGTAGCCGTATAAGATTAGCCTTTGATGGTGACAAGGCTGGCTTGGCTGCAACTGAGCGAGCTATTCCAATCGCTCAAAATGTGGGCGTTGAGCTTACTATAATTACGTTGCCAGATTCCGCCAAGGATCCAGACGAACTGATTCAACAAGATCCTAAATTATGGCAACAGGCGATTGATAATGCTGAGCCTGCCGTCGACTGGGTATTAAAACAATATTCATTACGCGAAGATCTTAAAACAGCTGCTGGCAAGCGTCGATTTACTACGCTTGCGCTGGACGTTGTTCGCATGCTACAAGATTCGGTTGAACAAGAGCACTATATATCCAAGATTTCTAAATATAGTAATTCATCGGTTGAAGCTTTGAAGGATAAGTTTAATAAATTCGAGGTTCAGGCTCAAAAATCTTATAAAAATGTTGTTCAGCAAACTTCGGTTGTAGCTCAAGACCCAGCTTACTATCAAGACAATTTGTTGGCCGTGGCCCTAATTGACGGCGCAACTCATGATTTGTTTCGCTCGGTAGACGTCGAGACCTTTACCGGTGTTGATAGGCAGGCAGTTGTTGAATATTTGGCAAAACATGGTGGTAAAGCAGTTAAGGATACACCTGAACAGTTGCAAAATCATGATATCTATGTAAAAATATTACTATTAAGGGCCGACGCTCGATATGCCGATTGGAACGATCAAGATCGTTACTTTGAAACGGCACGATTGCTCCGCCAAGTAGCCAATGAATACAAGAAAAATAAAAAAGACATATTAACAGAGGAGTTGCGTAATGCAGAGACCTTGGGTGATGATACCAAGGCAAATGAAATTCGTAATATGCTAAATATATTAATCAAGGAGATACAAAGTGGTCAAAGATAATGACAATATTGGTGAAGATGCATTAAAATCGGTGGTTATTGATTCTAGCGGTGGACCATTAAGCCAAATCGACGAGCCAAACCCTGAAGATTTGGTTGATGAAGAGGAAGAAGAAGAGGATGAAGACACTTTAAATAAAGGTCAATATTTTGATGATGCCAGCGACGACAGTGTGCGACTTTATTTACGCGAAATTGGTAAAATTCCTTTGCTTAACTCCGAGGACGAGTTGGCTTTGGCTAAGCGCGTAGTAGCTGGTGAAAAAAAAGCCAAAGACAAAATGGCCGAAGCAAACATGCGCTTGGTTGTTTCGATCGCAAAGCGTTACAGCGGCCGTGGTCTTGATTTTCTAGATTTAATTCAAGAAGGTAATACTGGATTATTGCGTGCAGTTGAAAAGTTCGATCCAGATAAAGGATTTAAATTCTCGACATATGCAACTTGGTGGATTCGGCAGGCGATTACTCGGGCGATTGCTGATCAGGCTCGTACAATTCGTATTCCGGTTCATATGGTTGAAACTATCAACAAATTACTTCGTACGCAGCGTCGTATGACCCAGGAGCTAAATCGTGAGCCAACTATCGAAGAGCTTGGTATAGAGCTTGAAATGGAGCCTGCCAAGGTTGAGTACGTTATTAAAATTAAACAAGATATCACATCGCTTGATGCTGGTGTTGGACGTGATGGCGAAGACGAAGATTCAGTTTTAGGCGACTTTATTGAAGATGAAGGTAATACTACCCCAGAAGAGTCAGCTACTTTACAGTTACTAAAAGAGCAAGTTCAATTAGTGCTATCAACACTTTCAGATCGTGAACAAAAGATCGTAAAAATGCGTTTTGGCCTTGATGGTACCAAAAGCCACACGCTTGAAGAGGTTGGCCGAGAATTTGCTGTTACCCGTGAGCGCATTCGTCAAATTGAAGCCAAAGCACTTGCCAAACTTCGCAAGCACAAAGACTCAAAGAAACTACACGAATATCTAAGCTAAAAACTCAACGTCATCTAATACTTCATCAACTTGTTTGTATAAGTGGTTTAGGTCGCCATTATTTATTATAAAATGGTCGGCAATCGCAATTGGGCCACCTTTTTCGAGGTTTTCTATTTCTGACCAATCGCGTTCATCAGCTTCCTTTTGAGTGAATGGTCGTTCTGGACGATTTGTTAGTCGACGATGTCGAAGACGTTTTGGTGCAACAATAGCAACAACTGATAGTTCGCCGGGAAATTCATGTTTAAGGATCTTATACTCGGTCCAGCTATATAAACCGTCAAGGACAATACGATGTTGGCCCGCGTCAATTAGCTCCCTTGTTTGCTCAACTACGCGTTTAACAACAAAATCTTTGCCCTCGGCGTCACGAATTTCTTCGCGAAACTTTTGCTGACTTTCTGGGGTTATTTCGATGCCAGCTTTGTTCATGGCCGCATATATAACTCCTCCAAAATAAACTTTTGGATAACCTTTTTCGGTAATATAATCAACGGCTGCGCTTTTGCCAGCACCTGCTAGGCCAACAAAGGCAATAATTTTTACATTTTTACTTAAACTCATGTTTATTATTGTAGCAGATTGTTTTATGGTAGTGCGTTATACTAGTAATATGACAAAACGCCTAGCTATTATTGATGGAAAATCTGTATTTTATCGTGGATATTATGCTATGCCGAATCTTTCTTTGGCTGACGGTACACCAACAGGGGGAGTGTTTGGTTTTACTTCGCTCGCAATTGAGCTTATCAAAAAACTAGAACCTGATTATGTCGCAGTCGCTTGGGACAAAAAGGGCACGAACATTCGTAAGCGTCGCGAGATATACCCCGAATATAAAGCAGGGCGAAAAAAAGCGCCTGACGACTTTTATGCGCAAATTCCTATCTTACACGAACTACTTGAGGCTTTCGGTTGGCCGTTGTATGAAATTGATGATTATGAAGCTGATGATATATTAGGTGCGTTTGCTAAAGAGGCAGAAGAAAAGGGTATCGAAACTTGCTTATTAACCAGTGACCTTGATGCTTTGCAAATAATTAGCCCAATGACAAAGTTATATGCCTTAAAAAATGGGTTATCAAATATAGAAGAGTTTGATGTCGAATATTTCGAAAATAAATATGGCATTAGAGTTGAGCAGTTTCTTGACCTAAAGTCCTTAAAGGGTGATTCGTCCGACAATCTGCCTGGTGTTCCTGGTATCGGCGAGAAAACCGCCGTTCAACTATTACAGCAATATGAAACTTTAGATAATATTTATGAACACCTTGATGATATAAAACCGACTATTGCCAGTAAGCTAATAGCAGGCAAAAAATCGGCTTATATGTGCAAAGAAGTTGGACGTATTTGGTCCGAGGTGCCAATAAAGCTAGATTGGGATGTCGCTGACGTTAATGATACCGATCTTGATAAAGTTGCCGAGATTTTAAAACGGCTTGAGTTTTCGTCACTTGTACGGCGTTTGCCAAAGCACATGCAGCAAAAGGATGAAAGCCTAGAAGAGGCTAAATTACAAATTGAGATTAATTCGCTAAAAGAAGTGCCCTGGCCTGAAACTTTAAGTATTGACGGGCCTGTTGTGATTGATATTTTGGATGATAAAATATGGTTGTCAACAGATACAGATACTGTAATGCAAGCTAATATCAATGATCTAGACCGTAGCGTTTGGCGCGCATTTGAGTTGGCGACTGTTATCAGCTATGACAGTAAACTTTTGTATCATCGATTGGCAGCTCATAACGTTTTTGTTAGATTCGGTGAGCTTCACGATATTCATCAAGCCGCTTTTTTAATAAACCCATTGCAGCGGGATCGTTCCTTGAACGGCTTAGTGGGTGTTGAGGTTGACGACGCGCCACATGCTGTTAGTGCGGCGATTTGGCACATTTATCATCATCAGATAAAAGCCTTTGAAATAGAGCCAAAGTTTGCACTAATTGCGCACGAGTTTGATTTTCCGTTGACCTATATACTATTTTTGATGGAACATCGTGGCATAAAAGTTAATTCAGATATTTTAACTTCTATGAGTGTTGAACTGGGGGATGAACACAAAAAGCTTGAACAAGAAATGTTTGCAATGGTTGGCTATGAATTTAATATAGCCAGTCCGGCTCAATTGTCAGAAGTCTTATTTACTAAACTGCAATTATCAACTGCTGGTATCAAAAAAGGCAAAACTGGCTATAGTACGGGTCAAAAAGAGCTTGATAAACTGCGCGGCCAGCATCCTATTATTGAGTTAATCGAGAAAACTAGGGAACTAGCTAAACTAAAAAATACTTATGTTGATGCGCTACCAAAATTAGCCGATAAAAATGGTCGTATTCACACTACTTTTAACCAAGATGTGGCCAGTACGGGACGCTTAAGCAGTACAAATCCCAATTTGCAAAATATACCTATCAGAACGAATTTAGGGCGCAAGATCAGAAGCGCGTTTATTCCAGATGAAGGCAAAATATTTATTAGCGCTGACTATTCTCAATTTGAGCTTCGCCTGGCGGCATTTTTGGCTGATGACAAAGACATGATAAATGATTTTAATGGCGATATTGATATTCACACTAAAACAGCCAGTGATGTATATGGTGTTCCGATGAATGAGGTTACAAAAACTCAGCGTCGTAATGCAAAGGTGATTAATTTCGGCGTTCTCTACGGAATGAGCCCTCACGGATTAAGCGCAGCAACCGACATGAGCTTTATCGAAGCCAAAAAGTTCATAGACCAATACTTTGAGATACGCAAGCCTATCCGAAAATATATCAATAATATCCTTGAAAATGCTCGCATGAATGGCTATGTCGAGACTTATTTTGGTCGTCGTCGGCCCACACCGGATGTTCTAAGTAGTAATTTTATGGTTCGTGCAGGTGCTGAACGAGCGGCCGCCAATATGCCAATTCAGGGTACTGAAGCTGACCTTGTGAAGTTGGCCATGATTGAAGTTGATAGGAAATTAAATGGACTCGGCGAACAGATATTACAAATTCATGATAGTATTTTGATCGAAGCGCCAATTGAAAATGCTGAAAAAATCGCGAAGATATTAAAAACTGCGATGGAAAATGTCGCACCAGAAATGGGAGTAAAGCTAAAAGTAGACGTCACTATTGGAGCTAATTGGGGAGAGTTATGATTGATAATAAGCTTAATGTAAAAATAGTAAAATTAAGAGAAAACGCCATTATACCGGTTTACCAAACCGAACAGTCTGCTGGCATGGACTTATATGCTTGTATCGAAGAGCCTAAAATACTACAGCCCTTAGAAAGGGCTGTTATTCCAACCGGTCTTTCTATAGAGCTACCAGCTGGCTATGAATCTCAAATCAGGGCTCGTAGTGGCATGACTCTTAAACATGGAATTGCGATGGCTAACGGCGTCGGCACGATAGACGCTGATTATAGAGGTGAGTATGGTGCATTGGTTATTAATCTAAGCGATACCCCGTTTGTCATCGAACCTGATATGCGCATCGCCCAATTGATAATTGCCAAGTACGAAACTGTTAATTGGCAAGAGGTGGATTCACTTAGTGAAACTCAGCGTGGTACTGGCGGTTATGGCAGTACGGGCGCCAAAATAAATTGACATAGCACTTAAAGAATATTATAATAGTAGCTAATGGCTAAGTTTAATTTTTCACGAATAATACCGGTGGCGTTGATACTTGTTATTATAGCTATCTCTATTGCCGCGCTAGTCTCTTTGGCTCGCGTAGTGTTCTTTTCTGGTACTAGTAACCAGGCAACTACCATAGACACTAGCCAGCAATCAATTCTTGATACTTCTGCGGATCGTTCGGTAAGTATGGTAGTAAGAGGTCCGATTGTGGCAGATGAGTTATTTAAATCTTATCAAATCATAGTTACTCCAAGTTCGCGTACATTAACTACTTACAAAGGTTATCTTGATCAGCCGACTGAGAAAATCGCTTTGGGTAATAACACTCCAGCTTATGAACAATTTGTATATGCCCTAAACAAAGCAAATATGATGAAGGGGACTGAATTAACTGGTGATAAAAATGATTTACGCGGAGTATGCGCAGTGGGATCTTTGTATGAATACCAGATATTAAAAGCAAACTCGCCCGTAAAAAGCCTTTGGACCTCATCTTGCGCTGGCTCTAAAGGTTCCTTGAATGCCAGTGTCGAACAACTTACTAGATTATTTGTAGTCCAGATTCCGGAGTCAAAAACTATTATTGATAAATTATGGTAGTAAAAGCTGTAATATTTGATTGTTTTGGTGTTTTGATAATGCCAGGGCGAACTTTGTTGTATCAGTCTTTTCCTCAATTTTCGACAGAAATTAATGACCTTGAGCGTCAATCTGATTACGGTATGATCTCACGTTGTGATTTTAACAATTCCGTTTCTAAATTGGTCGGCATAACGCCAGAGAACGTAGAGTCTAAATATTATGACGTCAATGTTCGCAACAAAGAGGCACTTGATTGGATTCGTGAGTTAAAATCATCAGGGAATTACAAGATTGGGTTACTTAGTAATGTTGGCAGTGGTTGGTTGAATGATTTTTTAATTGAATCAGAGCGCTCTGAGTTATTTGATGCAGTGGTTTTATCTAGTGACGTCGGTATGATTAAGCCAGATGTCGAGATATTTGAATTAATGGCCGCAAGGCTTGGTGTCGATCCATTTGAATGCGTTATGGTTGATGATTTGTCGTCTAATATTGATGGTGCCACCTGTGCCGATATGCAGGGAATTGTGTTTTCGTCGACTGCCCAGGCTAAGACCGAATTAGATAACATGTTGGAATCAACTAATGCCTGAGCTACCAGAGGTAGAGACTATTAAACGTGGGTTGAATAAATTAATTATTGGTCGCAAAATAACAATTGTTAATAATGACAATCCAAAGAGTTTCCCAAATGCCGCGCATGATGTTACGCAGTTTCTAATCAATGCAAAAGTCATAGATGTGCGTCGTCGCGCCAAGGTACTTCTAATTGATTTGTCGACTAAATATACGTTGGTTATCCATCTTAAAATGACAGGGCAGCTGGTATTTGTTGATAATTTAATTCGTTTTGGAGCAGGTCATCCGAATGACAGTTTGATAAATGCTTTACCAGATAAGTCAACTCGTGTAACTTTTGACTTTAGTGATGGCTCGCATCTTTATTTTAATGATCAGCGCAAATTTGGCTGGGTGAGGCTAATTCCAACACTAGAAGTGCCTAATATTGATTTTATGAAAAAAGTTGGCCCCGAGCCGCTGGAAGCTGACTTTACGGCTAAAGAATTTATTGGACGATTTAAACGACGCGCTAGAACTAGTATTAAAGCCGCCTTGCTTGATCAAACTGTAATTGCGGGTGTTGGTAATATTTATGCCGACGAATCGCTGTGGGGTGCTAAGATTCATCCCAGTCGTTTAGTCGGTTCAATTACCGAAGCTGAATTTAATAAATTGTATTCAGAAGTCAGATCGGTTATGAATTTATCGATTGAAAAAGGTGGCAGCACTAATCGAAACTACGTAGATGCCGAAGGTAAAAAGGGGGCTTATATGGATTTTGCACGTGTTTTTCGACGCGAGGGTTTACCTTGCCCTCGTTGTGGTACCGAAATAATTAAAATCAAGGTTGCAGGCCGTGGTACTCACATTTGTCCAAATTGTCAGCAGCTTTAGGCTATAATAGAGGCAATGATTACTTTACTTATCGGTGAGAATTCTTTTGAGATCGAGCGCTATATCGGTGAACTTAAGGCTAATTTTAAGGGTGATGTTGAAAAGATCAATGGCAACGAGCTGCAACTAGCTCAGCTTCCTGATATTTTTATGGGCGTTAGTTTGTTTTCAATTAATAGGATGATTATTATTAGAAATCTTAGCGAAAATAAGTCTATTTGGTCGATTTTTGGTGACTGGTTGCCAAAAATATCGTCGGATATTAACTTGGTAATTGTTGAGTCAAAACCAGATAAACGAACATCGACCTTTAAATCCTTTAAAAAACATGCAGATATTAAAGAGTTTAATCTATGGAGTGATCGTGATGTATCGTCCGCAGAAAAGTGGGTGAGTGCAGAAGCTAAAAAGCTAGGCCTTGTTTTGGATAATAATAGTGTTCAATTGTTAGTTCAAAGAGTTGGCCTTGACCAGTGGCAGCTATTGAATGCCTTACAGAAATTATTGTCAGTTGATGTTGTTTCAGTTGATGTCATCAAAGAAGTTATTGACGCTAATCCGATAGAAAATGTCTTTGATTTGCTCGATGCCGCGCTGCGTAGTGATGTTGTCAGATTAAAGCAAATATTACAAACTCTCGAACAGTCGGAAGACGTTTACCGATTGTCATCGTTATTGTTTACTCAGGCTTTTCAACTTGCAGTTGTTTCGTCAGCTGATAAGTTAGACAATACTGCCAAAGATTTCGCAATTCATCCATATGTAGTGTCTAAGTTAGAGCCAATTGCTAAGCGAATAGGCAAGGCTGGTGTTTTTAAGGTAATCTCAATATTTGCACAGGCTGACGATGACATGAAAATGTCACGCGCCGAACCTTGGTTGTTGGTTGAGCGCGCTTTAGTAAAAGTAGCTAATATCTGATTATTTTTTAGTTGCTGGTTTTTTAGCAACGGTTTTCTTTGCAGAAGCTTTCTTTACGGCCGGTTTTGCAACTGGTTTAGTAGTAGCGACTTTAGTGGCAGATTTTACAGGAGTTTTTTTGCCAGTTTCTAATTTTACGCCAGCATTTTTAGCTATTTTTGATAAATTAGCTTTGCGACGTGCAGCAGTATTTTTCTTTATTAAACCTTTTTTAACAGCGGTATCAATTTCACTTTGAGCGGCACTTAGTCCTTTTGCGCTTGGTTTAGCGACAAATGCTTTAGTTGCTTCTTTGATATCACGTTTGATACCAACATTACGATCGCGGCGTTTAATAGTTTGTTTTGCACGTTTGATAGCTGACTTGATAATTGGCATATTTGTTCCTTTGGCCTCTTTAAAATAATAAATACAATCAATGTGTGATTATAAAGCAAAATCATCAGATTGTAAAGAGGGGGATTTGGCTTGACACCTGTAAACTACTTATGTTATAGTGATACCAAAATCTAGACAAATATAAAAAGCTAGGAAAAATGAAAAAGTATGAACGAAGCCGACTCTAAAATTAAACAACAAATCGTTAGCAAAATAGGTAGTTCTACTAATATTTTAGTTACGGTTAGCAAAGATCCCTCTGTTGATGAATTGTCGGCAGCAATAGGGTTAACAACATTATTAAATAAATTAGGTAAGCATGCCACAGCTATTTTTAGCGGTATTTTGCCACCAGCTATTAATTTTCTAGATCCAGATAAGGTTTTCGAGAATAGCGCAGATAGTTTGCGCGATTTTATTATTGCCCTAGATAAAGAAAAAGCTGATCATTTGAGATATAAAGTTGAAGGCGATGTAGTTAAGATTTTTATTACGCCTTATCGCACGACTATTACAAGTGATGATTTAAATTTTAGTCAAGGTGATTATAATATTGAGTTGGTTTTGGCGCTTGGCGTCGATAATCAAGAGCATCTTGATACTGCTTTGGCGGCTCATGAGGGTCAAGTCTTGCATGATGTAACAATTGCCACCTTTAGTGCTGGTACCAAAATTAGCCAGTTAGGCTCAATGGATTGGCATGATAATAACGCCAGTAGCTTAAGTGAAATGGTTACAGATATTAGTGAATCGCTAAATGGTAATAAACCAATTTTAGACAAACAGATATCAACAGCCTTGCTTACTGGTATCGTAGCTGCAACTGATAGGTTTAGCAATACTTTAACCTCATCTCGCGTCATGACCATAGCGGCTCAACTAATGGCGGCCGGTGCTGATCAGCAACTAATTGCAGCTAAACTACAAGAATCTCATGAGATTAATGTTTTGGCTGACGAACCATCTGAGCAAGATTCCACGCAACCTATCCCAGAGTTAGAACCTGAGGTTATTGAAGCGGAAGTGCCGTCATCAACATTGCCAGTTGGTAGTTTGGTTGTCGATCATAAACCAGATATTACGCCTGAACAGAGTCTTGACACCATAGTTGCTAATGCCAATAATAATATTAGTACGATTTCTAATGATGAATTAGCTGATATTCAACCCGATCTGCCAGTAGCGCCAGAGGTTTCTTCAACTCTTTCACCGGTTTATGCAGCGGAGGGTTCATTACAAAGTGAAGGCAGTCCGACTGAAGAGCCATCTCTTGGCGGAGCTTTAAATGCAACAACTGATCAAGCAGCCGAAGACACAAGACGTGATATGAGTGATCAACAAAATAAAACGATATTAACACATTCTTATCTTGGTGATTCGGAGCCTGATAACGCAACACCTATTAATGGGATCGGCCAAGTAGAGGATTCTAAGGATGTTGATATCTTTGCTGGCGACACAACTCCTCCTGCAACCAACGAAGAACCATTAACCGGTGAACGTGTAATCATGCCGCCTCAACAAGTTGTTCAACCGCCAGTGCTTGATTTGCCGTTACCACCTGAATTACCTGATTTCTCAACTTTGCCTCCACCAACATCGGTTTCCAATTTTAATGCGCCTGCTTCAACTCAACAGCCAGAACCGTCTACGATTCCAGCACCAGCTAATAATGATCCAGCTCAATTCAAGATACCTGGCCAGCAGTAATTGATTGTTAGCTGATATACTGACAATATGGAAAACGGAATTTTATTGATTGATAAGCCAGTCGGCATGACTAGCTTTGGGGTTGTGGCGCGCGTTCGACGTGTTTTATCGCAGCAGCAAGCTAAAAAGGTCAAGGTAGGGCATACGGGCACGCTTGACCCCTTTGCTACAGGCCTTCTGATATTAGTTATCGGTAAAGAATGTAAAAATGCTGGCAATTACAGCAAATTAGATAAAGTTTACGAAGCAACAATTAGATTGGGCAAAAATAGCACAACTGGCGACCCAGAAGGCGAAATTATTGATATTTCAGACATTATTATTCCGACTCAAGAGGAAATAGAGTTGATTTTGAGTAACTTTAGGGGTGAAATCATACAACAACCACCAATTTATAGCGCCATAAAGATTGGCGGACAACGGGCATACAAGTTGGCTCGTGAAGGTAAGACAATTGAAATGCCTGAACGACAGGTGACTATTCACAATCTAGAGATTATTGATTATAAATACCCTGAACTAAAGATTAGCGCGCATGTTTCGAGCGGTACTTATATTCGCACTTTAGCCGAAGACATTGGTCGGACTTTAAAGACTGGCGCTTATTGCATTCAGCTAAGGCGAATTAGTATTGCTAAGTGGGGTGTTGAGCAGGCAAAGCAGTTGTCAGATATGGGCATTGTCGATTAAGAATGCAGTTTTTGCTAAATAGGTGTTGAAACCTGTGCAAAACTTTGCTACAATACATATCTAATGATTACAGCAGAAAACAAAGCCAAAGCTTTTGCTTTGACACAGACACACAAAAACGACGTTGGTAGCCCTCAGGCCCAAGCGTCTGTTTTGACGGTTCGCATCAAAGAGATTACCGAGCATTTAAAAGGCAACAAGCACGACAACATGGCTCGTCGCGGTCTTATACAGATGGTGGGTCGTCGCAAACGATTGCTAAAATATCTTGAATCTAAAGATTTTGATAGCTACAAGAAAACAGTAGCAGCACTCGGACTCCGCAAGTAATTGCGGAGTTTTTTTGTGATATAATAAATACATCACAAGCTAGGTGAAATAAGTGGTGGATAGAGCGATTTGTATAAACAAATTACTGTACCCGTTACTTATTCGCCAAAGAATATTAGGTGAATGATATTAATAAGGAGGACAATTTATGTCTACTATCAACCCAAGCGGTAAAGAGATTTTCTCTGTTACTACAGATTTTTGCGGACGCCCATTAACAATCGAAGTTAACCGCGTAGGTTTTCGCGCTACAGCTAGTGTATTGGTTACTTATGGCGAGACGGTAATTCTAGGTACCGCTATGGTCGGCAGTCGACCAGTAATTATGGATTATTTTCCACTAAGTATCGATTATGAAGAAAAGCTTTATGCAGCCGGCAAGATATCTGGCAGCCGCTTTATTAAACGTGAAGGCCGTCCAAGTGATGAGGCGATTTTAATCGGTCGTTTGATTGATCGTCCGATTCGTCCATTGTTTCCAAAGGGTTACCGCCAAGAAGTGCAAGTAGTTTCGAGTGTTTTATCACTTGATCCAACTTTCCGTCCTGATTCTATTGCAATGATTGCTTCAAGTGTAGCTTTGATGTTAACTGGCGCACCATTTGATGGTCCTGTATCTGGTTTGCGCGTTGGTCGCGTTGACGGTAAATTTAAAGCATTTTTGACAGCTGAAGAGCGAGCAAAGAGTGATTTAGATATAGTCGTTGCCGGTATTGAGAGTGGTATTACTATGGTTGAAGCTGGCGCTAATGAAGTCAGCGAAGAAGTTGTCGCCGAAGCACTAGCGTGGGCATTTGACGCTTATCAACCTGCAATTGCATTGCAAAAAGAGTTGGCTAAAAAAATCGCTCCAATTGCTCAAGAATATAAATTAATATTACCAAATCAAGAGATTCAAACAACAGTTGATCAATGGGTTGATGGTAAACTTGGCGAAGCTCTGCAAAAAGCTTATCCAGAACGTAATGAACTTGTATCTGTTTTACGTTGGGCATTTCATGATCAAATGCGTGAAAAGCTAGGTGACGAATACGATTCATTACATGACGAATACGATGAAGCTTTTACTAGCGCATTACATAAAGATGTTCGCAAGGGCATTGTCGAGCATGGCTTGCGACCAGATGGACGTAAACTAGACGAGATTAGACAACTTTCGTCAGAGGTAAGCGTACTACCTCGTACTCATGGATCAAGCATTTTTACCCGTGGCTTGACTCAAGCTATGAATATAGTTACGCTTGCACCATTAAGTTTTTCACAGATTGTCGACACTATGGAAGTAACTGATGGCGAACGTCGTTACATGCATCACTACAATGCACCTGGCTTTACAGTTGGTGAAGTTCGTCGCCTAAGTGGTCCAGGCCGACGCGAAATTGGTCACGGATTCCTTGCAGAGCGAGCTTTGTTACCAGTTTTCCCAAGCACAGAAGATTTTCCTTATGCTATTCGCAGTGTTACTGAAATTATGAGCCAAAATGGTTCAACTTCAATGGCTGCAACTTGTAGTAGTTGTTTGGCGCTAATGGACGCTGGCGTACCACTAAAAGCGCCAGTATCTGGTATTGCTATGGGATTGATGGTTGACGGTGATAATTCGTATGTTCTAAGCGATATTGCTGATGCTGAAGATTTTGCCGGTGACATGGACTTTAAGGTGACTGGTACCGAAAAAGGTATTACGGCAATTCAAATGGATATGAAAGTTCATGGTTTGCCCGTTTCGACTCTTGGCGAAGCTTTGACTAAATCAAAAACTGGCCGCGCTTTTATCTTGAAGCATATGCTTGAAACACTGTCTGGACCACGCGAGAAACTTAGTCAATATGCACCACGCATTGAAAAGATTAAAATTAATCCAGACAAAATCGGTGCAGTTATTGGTAAAGGTGGAGAAGTCATCAAGAAGATTACGGCAGAAACTGGTGCGCAAATTGACATCGCCGAAGATGGTTTGATTACAGTTGCGGCAGTTGATACAGTTGCTATCGAGAAAGCCTTAAATTGGATCAAAGGCCTAACCGAAGAGCCAGAAATTGGAACTGTATATGAAGGTAAAGTCGTTACTATCAAAGATTTTGGCGCATTTATTAATATTATGCCCGGTGTTGATGGCATGGTTCATATTAGTGAACTATCTAATGAGCGAGTTGAGAAAGTAACTGATGTTATACAAGAAGGTCAAATCGTAAAAGTTAAACTAATTGGTATTGATGATCGTGGTCGTTTAAGCCTAAGCATAAAAGCGGCTCAAAACTAAAAAACTTGAATCAAAATTTGATTTATGCTATCATAGTCCCACTGACGAAAATCTTGTGATACAACTATGATAGATAAAAAACGAGTGATTTTTGAACAAATTAAGGCAGATATTGTACAAAATAATATCTGCCCGGATTTGGCTCGAGAAGCCACGAACCTTGTAATGGGCGACGGTAACATAGATGCGGATATCGTATTTATAGGTGAAGCGCCAGGTAAAAAAGAGGATATAACAGGGCTGCCATTTATGGGTGCAGCAGGCAAGTTCTTAAATGAGATGTTAGCTACTGTCAAGATGGATCGAAGTGACGTTTACATAACGAATATCGTTAAATATCGTCCACCAAATAACCGTGATCCGAAAACAAGTGAAAAAGAGGCTTTTTGGCCGTACTTGGTACGCCAGCTGGAGGTCATACAACCTAAAGTTGTTGTGACATTAGGCAGGCATAGCATGGAATATTTTTTACCAGATCAAAAGATTGGTGATATTCATGGAAAGCCCAGTCAAATTCAATTTGGCAGCACAAAGATGATAATTGTACCTCTATACCATCCAGCAGCAGCTCTTTATAATGGTGGTTTACGAGCGACACTTATCGAAGATTTTAATAAGTTATCAAAAATAATAAATATTCAAAAGAATAAAAAGGAGAATATATAAATAATGGGTCAACAAAGACTTACGAACGCCCAAGGCGACGATCAATCAAAACGACCAGCACAAGCTCGTCCAAAATCAAATAATACGGTTTTAAATAATACCACTACTAGAAAAGGTGAGTCATACAGGGCTCAGCGTAGAACTAGCGAAAACGTTAATTCACGTGCCAGCCAACACGTTATTAACATACCTGTTAACAAGTCTATTTATAATGGTTACGAAGGTCGACAATTTAGTCCTGCTGATCAGAAAAAACAACCACGATCTAGTGGTCCAAAGCTAAAAATAATACCACTCGGTGGTTTGGGCGAAATGGGAATCGGCAAAAACATGATGGCTATCGAATATGATAATGACATTATTGTTATTGACTGTGGGTTTTTATTCCCCGGACCCGATTATCCTGGAATTAATTATATAACCCCTGATATTACGTATCTAGAAGAGAACAAGCACAAAATTCGCGCTCAAATTTTTACGCACGGACACTTGGACCATATTGGCGCATATCGTCACATCGCAGATAAAATTCCTGCTCCAGTTTACGGAACGAAATTTACACTTGGAATGGTTGCTCGAACAATGGAAGAATCCACGAGTGGTTACGAGCCTCAATATATTGAAATGAATCCAGAATCACACGAACGCATACAGATAGGTGATAGCTTTAATATCGAACTTGTCCGAATGGATCACTCGATTCCTGATTGTGCAGCAGTTGTTATTCGAACGCCTCTTGGTGTGCTTATTGATACTGGCGACTGGCGTATAGAGCAGGCACCTGTTGACGGCAGAAAACTTGATATCGAACGCTTAACAGAGATTGCCACCAAAGAAGGTATTTTGCTTTTGATGAACGAATCAACTAACTGTGAGTCAGCCGGAACGCATACTCATAGTGAATTTGATATTCAAGAGAGCATGGGTCAAATCATGACTAAATATCCAAATAGTCGCTTGATTCTAAGCTGTTTCAGTAGCCAAATCCATCGCATGCAGATCATTTTAAATGAAGCAAAAAAATTTGATCGCAAAGTTGCATTTGCTGGCTATAGCATGATTCAAAACCTTGAAGTGGCTTTACGTGCCGGTGTTATTAAAGTACCCAAAGATGTAGTAGTAAAGATGGAAGATATTATTAAATTGCCTGACGGTAAAGTTACGATTGTTTGTACCGGATCTCAGGGCGAATTTAATGCAGTCTTGAATAGAATGGCTAGCGGTAGCCACAAATTTATCAAGATTAAAAATTCAGATGTAATTGTATTCAGCTCAAACCCAATTCCTGGTAACGAAAAATATGTTGCGCGAACTGTTGATGGTTTGATGCGAGAGGGAAGTGATGTTATTCAAAACGGCAAGACTCATCTTACTGGCATTGGCCCTCTACACCTTTCCGGACATGCCTACCAAGATGACCATATTCAGTTAATTAATGCACTTAACCCTACGTATTACATGCCGATTCATGGTGAATTCCATATGTTAGTTCATAGTGCCGAGCTTGCCGAAAAGTATGCCGCTATTAAAAAAGAAAATATTTTTGTATGTGATAGTGGTGACGTATTAGAGATTACTCCTGATGGTGCTCGAAAAGCTGGACGAGTTCCAGTTGGTGGCATTATGTACGATGACAGTGGTGCTATAGTTTCCGAGATTGTATTAAAAGATCGCATCCATATGGCCACAGAGGGAATGTTCGTCGTTATTCTTACGATACAACGCGGCAGCGGACGATTATTAACTAGCCCTGATATTATTAGCCGCGGGTTTATATATTTGCGCGATAGTGAAGAACTAATGGGTATGATTCGTCAGTACTTAAAACAAAAAGTCAGTCGTAATCTTACTGGTAAGAATGTTGATATGGATAACTTTAAAAAGGAACTTAAAGAGGAAATAACTCATATTTTATATGACCAAACGCGACGTACACCGATTGTAATTCCTGTTATTAATGAAGTCGGTAGTGGCAATACCGCTAATGCTGGACGAGCTCAACAACGACCAAATACTCAGAATGATATGGCAAATCGATCGAATAAATCTCAGCCAAAAACCTTTCCGTCCCCTCAAGTGCCCGACAGTGAAGTAACTGAGCCACGCAGCCCAATCGATAATCGCGGCTATTAACTTAAGCTACTTGCCAAACGTAGTAAATTTTGCTATAATATATATATAAATTTGGACCCAAAGAGTCTATAATAAGAGTTAATTATGCCAAAAAAGAAAAAAAGATCATCACGAAAAAAATCTACGATAAAATCGGCACCTCAGCACAGCTTGCCTAATGGGTTTTGGGCTCAGGTTGGTGCGGTTTTTCTGATTGCGATATCAATTTTATTTGTCATTGCTTGGTTTGGTGCTGGTGGTCCTATTCTTGAATGGATTCATCAGTCTGCTGTACTTAGTATCGGCTACGCTGTTTTCATAATACCGGTTTTATTTATATATCTTGCAGTTGAAATATTCAGAGCAGAGGATAATCGCTTGCCATTTGTAATGAAGTTGGCAGCAATTTTGGTTATTGTCTGGTCTTCTGCCTTATTTGGACTTCTTCATAATAAAGATGGTCAAACGACTGGTGGTTTTGTCGGTGATTTTGTTAATAGCGGCACGCTTGCATTAGTAAATAGTAATATCGCTGTGTTTATATATATATTATTAATAGTTATGACTTTGTTATTTATACTAAGAATCTCACCTTTTTCGGTTATTAAAAAAATATGGCAGCTAAGTGGTAGAGACATAGAAGAACAAGAAGCTAATGTGAAAGTTATGCGTAACGCATCATCAGTTGATGGTTCAAAATCGACAATAATAGGCGGGTTCAAGATGAATGAGGGCGTTCCAACGCTAAATTCAAATGAGTCTATGCTTGCTGACAAAAAACAACAAAGACTTTCTAGCCTGAAGGGGAGTATAACTCGTGACAAAGCAGCCGAAGATCAAGCAGCTTTGGTTACTACCCGTGACCCTAATTGGGAAGCCCCAAGTATGGATCTATTAGAGAAAAAACAATCTCCAGCCGATGCTGGTGATGTTCAGCAAAATGCTTTAATTATTAAAAATACGTTAAGTGAATTTAACATAGACGTTGAAATGGAAGGTGCTAATATTGGTCCAAAAGTGACGCAATTTACACTTAGGCCACCAAGTGGCGTCAAGTTAACTAGAATTACGGCATTAGAAACCAATATAGCCCTTAACTTAGCTGCTCAAAGTTTACGTATCGAAGCGCCTATACCTGGCCAAAAAGCCGTTGGTATAGAGGTACCTAACAGAAAAGCAGCTGACGTGCGTCTTTATTCTGTTTTAAATAGTCGTCAATGGAAGGCTACCAGAGAACCTCTATCGTTTGCCATTGGTAAGGATATCTCTGGCGAAGCGGTTATCGGTGAGCTAAACGGAATGCCGCATTTGTTAATCGCTGGTCAAACTGGCTCAGGTAAGTCGGTCATGATAAATACACTTTTGACGAGCATGCTATACCACAACAGTCCAAGCGAGATGAAACTTATTTTAGTTGATCCTAAACAGGTTGAGATGGCGCCATATGAAGGTATACCTCATTTATTGACGCCAGTTATAACCGAGCCTGATAAAACCATCAGTGCACTTAAATGGGCTGTCAATGAGATGCAACGGCGATATACTTTATTGGCAGAGCATAAAGTAAAAGATATTAAAGTTTACAATCAAAAAATAGCCTCAGCTGGTAAAAAGGTTTCGATAGAGGACGAGAATGGCGTTCTTCAAGATCATGAGAATGGCGCTATGCCTTATATTGTGATCGTAATTGATGAGTTAGCAGATTTGATGATGGTGGCAGCACGCGACGTCGAGGCGTTAATTGTTCGTCTTGCTCAAAAAGCTAGGGCTGTTGGTATTCACTTGGTGCTTGCAACTCAGCGTCCGTCCGTCGATGTCATTACTGGTCTAATTAAAGCTAATATTCCGGCACGTATTGCATTTACGGTGGCATCACAGGTTGATAGTCGTACTATTTTGGACCAAGTCGGTGCTGAAAAATTACTTGGACAAGGTGATATGTTATTGCTGACGCCAAGTATGAGCAAACCGAAACGCATACAGGGCGCATGGGTTACCGACCAAGAGGTAACCAAGATTACTAACCACTTGCAGATGCAATCTCCGCCGCAATATAATAATGAAGTTGTCAGCCAGCCAGTGCATTTGAATGGTAGGGGTGGTGTCGTAATGGACTTTGCTTCTAGTAATGATGATGACCTGTACAAGGACGCCGTTAGAGTTGTTATCGATAGTGGTAAGGCGAGCGCTAGTTTACTACAAAGGCGATTGCGCGTTGGTTATGCCAGAGCAGCTAGATTGATTGAAAATATGGAAGATCAAGGTTTAATTGGGCCAGCTGATGGGGCACGTCCGCGTGAAGTGTTGATATCTAGCATGGATGAACTCGGTTCAAGCGATAACCTCTAGATTTATCCACAGTTTATTGCTATAATCAAAGGGTTATTAACTCGGCTTGCACTAGATGCAAGCATCCATAAGGATTCCAGAGGAGGAAATCTATATGAAAGAATACGAACTAACTGTTCTGATTCACCCCGACCTAGAGGTTGATATTGAGGCGCCGCTTGCTAAGTTGCGTACACTTATCACATCTAATGGCGGTAATATTACAAAAGAAGATAACTGGGGCAAAAAGAAGCTAGCTTATCGTATTAAAAACGAAGACTTTGCAGTCTATGTTTATTTTGATTTGTCGTTGCCTGCCGATGCGCCACTAAAGATTAGCAATACTCTTAATATTACTGACGAAGTATTGCGTTATTTACTTGTTACTGTTGATGAAAAGGGCCGAGCAGCTCTTGAGGAAGCAAAAGCAAACACATCAAATAATGATGTAAAAGAAGAGGAGTAGAAAATGGCTAAGGGATTTAACAAAGTTATTTTGATGGGAAACCTAACACGTGATCCTGAAACTCGTACTACATCGGGTGGACAAAGTGTTACTAATTTTAGTCTAGCTGTTAGTCGTAGCTGGAAGAGTGCCGATGGCACAAAACAAGATCAAGTAAGTTACATTAACTGTGTTGCTTGGGCAAAAATTGGTGAGGTTATCGCTCAGTATTTGTCGAAAGGTAGTCCAATGCTTGTTAGCGGACGACTCGAGCAGCGTACTTGGGATGACAAAGAATCTGGTCAAAAACGTTCAGCTGTTGATGTTATTGTTGAAGATTTCAACTTTGTCGGTGGTGGACGTGGAGGTGATGATAATACAGACCAAGCTAGTAATAGCTCGCCAAAAAGAACTGATGACGTCGTAATCGAAGATGTCGATGACAAACCTATTGATTTAAGTGAAATTCCTTTCTAGGAAAAAATTGGAGAATATTTATATGGCAATTAAAAGATTTAAAAAAGATGCACCTGTATATTTTGACTACAAAGATGTAAAGACTTTGCAGCGATTTATTGATATTTACGGTCAAATTAAGCAAATTGGTAAAACTGGCCTTAGCTCAAAACAGCAACGTCAACTAGCAGTCGCCATTAAACGCGCACGTCACTTGGCACTATTACCATTTGTAACTCAGGGTTAGTAGTATGGCTTATTCGCCAACTGAGCTAAAAAAAGGTGTTGTTATTCAGATTGATAACAAGCCTTTTAAGGTAGTCGATTATAACCAAAAAGTAGTTGGTCGCGGTGGCAGTATCGTAAATGTAAAGATTAAAAATCTGATTGATGGTAGCGTTATACCAAAGACCTTTAAGGGTCAAGAAAAAATTGAATCAGCTGAGGTGTCAAACCAAACTGTTCAATATTTATATAATGACGGTACGGATTTTCATTTTATGGATCCAGAGACTTTTGAACAATTTCAGCTGTCTGCAGATACAGTCGAAGATGCTGCTGGTTATCTAAAAGAGGGTGAAAGCCTAACTTTACAATCATTTAACGGTAATATAACTAATGTTGAATTGCCAAAAAATGTTTATTTAGAGGTTACTTATAGCGAAGATGTAGTCAAAGGTGACACTAGCAGTAGCGTGCTTAAGAACGCAACTCTTGAAACTGGTTTGGTTGTTAAAGTTCCGGCTTTTATAAAGACAGGTGATATTATATCGGTTGATACTGCGACTGGCGATTATCGCGAACGCAAAAAGGCTTAACTTATATGACAAAACAACGACTTGATGTAGTGCTTGCTATGCGAAAGCTAGCTTCAAGTCGCTCGCAGTCCGAGAGCTGGATTAAAATGGGCAAAGTAACAGTTGATGGCCGGGTTGTAATGAAACCTGGTCATTTTGTTGGCCCAAGTGCGGACATTAAATTAATGGCAGATATTCAATATGTCAGTAGGGCCGGATTGAAGCTAGAATCGGTTGCTGGTATCCTTGGGCTTGATTTTAAAGATAAAGTCGTGCTTGATGTTGGCAGTAGCACTGGTGGATTTACTGATTTTGCCCTCAGAAATGGTGCAAAAAAAGTCTATGCAGTTGATGTAGGAACCGACCAGTTACACCCTAGTTTGCGTCGCAATAACCGAGTTGAGTTGCATGAAAAAACTGATATTCGTGATTATTATGCACCAGAAATGCCAGATATTATTTTAATTGACGTTTCGTTTATTAGCTTGCGAGAGATATTGCCACATTTGTATAATAATTTATCTAACGTAAATACTCAGATCGTTGCGATGGTAAAGCCACAATTTGAGGCTGGTAAGGATCAGACTAATAAGGGTATTATTAAAAATGATGCTATGCGCCGTCAAATTTTAAAAGATTTTGAAGATTGGTCTCGCGAGTATTTTGTTATTCAGAACAAGCGCGATAGCGATGTGGCCGGTGCAAAAGGTAACCAAGAGCGATTTTATTTATTGCAACCACTTAAAAAATAAAAGATTATTTAGTAACATTGAATCTAAATTCAACTACGTCATCTGGTTGCATAATGTAATCTTTACCCTCGGTCCTCATTTTTCCGGCGCTTTTTGCAGCTGATTCCGAGCCCGAACTGATTAAATCATTATAATTGACAACTTGAGCTGCAATAAAACCTCTTTCAAAATCAGTGTGGATGACGCCTGCAGCTTGAGGTGCGGTTGAGCCTTTCTTGATTGTCCAAGCTCTAACTTCTTTTGGCCCAGCTGTTAGATAACTTTGCAGTCCTAATGTGTCGTAGGCGGCATGAATTAGTTGTAATAAGCCAGTTTCCTTTACGCCGTAGCTCTCTAATAATTCGGCGGAATCTTCTGGGGTGAGACCCTTAATCTCTTCCTCTAACTTGGCGCATACAAATATTGTTCGGGCAGGTGCAACTAACTTGGATAGCTCTGTTTTTTTAACTTCGTCAGTCAATGTGTTTTCATTGACATTAAAAGCGTAAATTACTGGTTTAGCGGTAAGCAAATGCAGGTCGTAGATAGCCGCTATATTTAAGCCGGTAATTGCAAATAGTGGAATGCCAGACCGTAACTTATCTAAAAGCTCATTAAGGTAATCGGCAGTAGCTTTTGACTTTGGTTGGCTTTTTGACTCCTTTAATAATTTAGGTAGGCGAGATTCGATTGTTTGGATATCGGCTAGGATAAGCTCAGTATTTATAATTTCTATGTCATCTTCTGGGTTGATTCGATCCGAGACATGAATAACGTCATTGTCATGAAAAGCGCGTACTATATGGACGATTGCGTCACATTGACGAATATTGGCTAAAAACTTGTTACCTAGGCCTTCGCCTTTGCTAGCACCAGCTACTAATCCTGCGATATCTACAAAAGTTATTGTTGCTGGCAATAGTTTAGTTGACCCATATATTTTGGCTAATTCTGCTAGTCGATCATCAGGCACAGGCACAATACCAGTGTTAGGTTCGATTGTAGCGAAAGGGTAGTTGGCCGCTAAGGTGTCATTATTAGTTAGGGCATTAAATAATGTTGACTTGCCGACATTAGGTAAACCGACGATTCCGATTGATAAACTCATTACTATATTCTAACAGATACGGATCGTAAAAACGAGCCTTTGCCCTTTAACCGCGTATTTTGTAAAAATGTGTTATTATTGTGGGTATATATAACCATAAGGAATATTACTAATGGACAAAGTTAATAAACACAAGAATTCACCGTTTTTAAAGCGACTTATTCGAAGGAAATGGTTAGTGGCTATTATGGTATTTTTTGTTATTGCTATCTTAGCTGGTGGTGGATATTTTATATATACAAAAATAATAATTCCTGATAACACAAAATCTGATAATACGAAACAAGAAATTGCTAAATCTAAAAGTGAAGATTATTCAAAAGCGACCAGTGTTGCAGCTAAGGACGGCCCAGAAGCTGGGCAAAATATTTTGGATAAGGAATTAACAAAAACAACTGATGTCAAAGCGCAGGCTGAGATTTATCTAAACAAATCTACTCTTGCGGGCTCTTTTATTGGTGGGTTAAACAAAGTCAAGGCATTAGACTATTCATATAAGGCAGAGGGTTTGTATCCAGATTTTAGAACGGCCTTGTCTATCGCGTCCTTAGAAGAAAAATCTAATGTCCAAAATTCGATAAAGTATTATAAGCTTTATCTTGAGAGGGCACCAAAAGACTCTGCAAATTCAGAGCCGGGTGATTATGAATACTATTCATCAAAGCTAAAACAGTTGCAGGGTTTGGTAAAATAAATGGTTAAGATTCATATTCTAGATTATAAAATAAGTACTTTTATATGTTTATTTGTTTTGGCAGTCGTCTCCCTAACTCTTTTTAGCGTAGATAACGCAAGTGCAAATAATTATGGCAATGATGTTGGCTTTTTCTCTGGGGAATCCAATACGAATGATACCGGTGTTAAGGTTTTAGATAATGGTATTCCTGGCAGCGTGACGGATAAGGAAAGCTTTATTGCTTATATAGAAGGTTTAATCGCTAGTAACGATGGTCATTCGGGCGAGAATGAAGACACTGTCGGCGCATATTTTATCGTTCAGACAATGCGTGGTCTTGTAAATGATAATAATACTAATTTTGATCGTTCTTATCCAGATTCGAACGATATGGTTGATTGGAGAAGCAAAATTAGAAATTCTAATATAACTATGAGCATAGAAAACTATTCTTATATAAATAACTCAAGGCGATCAAATATTAGTAATGGAGTCGATATAAATAAATATGATATGTACCAATCACACACCGAAAGAGCAGTCGTATTTTACGGTGTAAATACTGGCCCATTATATGCTGTAAAGTTAGCTTGTGGTAACCCTGTAGGCGCTTTACTAGGTCTACCTATACCACCCCCTAAGGACTATAACCTCACACCATCCGTATCTCCCGATCGTATCACTGGAGAGGCCGGGGAGGTTGTGTCTGTAGTACCTAAGGTTGAGAACAAAGGTAGCGCAAGTAGCCAAAACACTTATTCGGCTATATCGACAATGACTTTTGATTCAGGGTCTAGCGTCCCGAGTACAGTGGCTGAGGGTGACAATGGCGGGGTGGCTCTTTATAACACAAATAAGCCCTGTGAGTATTATAAATCTCAGGGTGCTAAAAACTGCCAAAAAGAAGTGGTGGCTGGAATAAGTAATTTTTCTGTTGGATCAAATGTTATGTCCTCGCAAAGTTTACCAATAGGTGATTATGCTGCCGGTACAAAGTTTTGCTATTCGTTATCTGTTTACTCATATAATGAAGCTACTGGTGTCAACCAAAGATGGAGACATTCTGTGCCGATTTGTGTTGTGATTGCCAAAAAACCAAAAGTTCAGGTGTTGGGCGGTGATCTAAAGGTAGGGCGTGACCTTAACGGTAGCGGATCCGTAACTAGCGGTACTGATACGAGCACTTCAGTAAAAACCATAGATGGAGCGCAAAGGACTTTTGGCAGTTGGATTGAGTATGGCATCTTTGCAACGGGCACTATTAAAGGCACAGCTTCTGGAGCTGCATTTGCTGGAAAAGATGGAATGGCTAATGCTAATATTTGCGGATACAGTATCTTGAGTTTTGCAAATGTATTTGGAAATGGAACAAGCTGCGTAAACGATTCCAGCACTATTGGAAATTATACAAATGCAAAATCTATACCTGATATTGAAGCTAGTTTTCCTGGAGTTGGGACTGCCATATCGGGCAATGTTAATCCTGGAGCTTTAGGTGGCGGTATTTATAGCGCAGGCGACATAACATTGGTGGCTAGCAACCTTCCGAAAAGTAAAACTATTATAATTAAAGCAACCGGTACTGTGACTATAGTTGGTGACCAGAAATATGATAATGGTCCTTATACTAATATACTTGGATTACCACAATTAGTAATTATTGCTAATAAGATTGTTATCAATGGTAGCGTTTCTAATGTTGACGCTTGGCTTGTTGCAAAAGGCAGTGAGGGTACGATAGAGACCTGTGAAGCGGTGGCTAAAACAGTTAATGAATGTAGTAACCCCTTGATTGTTAATGGCCCCGTTATGGCTAAAAAACTAGATCTTCGTCGTACGGCTGGGTCTGGAGCTGGTGAAGAGAGTGGCAAGCCTGCAGAGACATTTAATTTACGCGCAGATGCTTATTTATGGTCAGCTGCACGAGCGACTGTTAACGGTAGAATACAAACAGTTTACACTACTGAATTACCACCTAGGCTATAATTTTAATTTTGTCCTTGCTTTTAGTGCTAATGCTTATGTATAATAAGAGTCAATATGACATTATTAAAAGGCGTGGGCGATTTTTTTGCACTAGATATAGGCACAAACGCTGTGCGAGTATTGCAGCTTTCTTCGTCTGGTTCTAATAACTGGACTCTACAACATTATGGATACGCCTCTGTTGATGAGAGCATTACAAGTAGTAGCTCAGCCGAAAGTATGCGTCGCCTAGGCGAAGTAATAATGACGGCGGTTGGACAGAGTGGCATAAAAGAAAAGAATGTTGCTATTGGTTTGCCATCTAACAAGACTTTTACTACTGTCGTTGATATTCCAACTATGAGTGAAACAGAGCTTAAAAGTACAATTAAATACCAGATCGATCAGTATATTCCAATGGCCATAGACGATGCTAAAGTTGACTGGGCTTTATTGGGCCAGTCATTGCACGACCCAAAGCAACAAGAAGTACTATTGGCTAGTACGGCTAATTCTTATGCCGAAGAGAGGTTAGAGTTTATAGAGGGACTTGGTTTTAATGTGATTGCAGCTGAACCAGATCCAATTGCTATGATTCGTTCATTACTACCAACTGACATAAAAGATGCTAGGTTGATTATTGATATGGGTGAACGTTCAACTGATTTGGCAATTACTTTTGGTGATAGCCCACGTTTAGTTCGAACTATCCCTACGGGCCTTAGATCGATTGTTAAGGTTGCTTCACAGAATCTTAATGTGCAGGATGATCAAGCCAGACAGTTTATTCTTAAATTTGGTCTAGCCCCTGACAAGCTAGAGGGCCAAGTTTATCGTTCGATTGAGAGTACGCTTGATAACTTTGCAACTGAGCTTATTAAATCTATTAAATTCTTTCAAACTCGTTATCCAAACACTCCAGTTGGGGGCATCTTATTGTCTGGTTTTTCGGCTGTAGTACCTCAGTTCGGCGATTATATTACTGCTAAAACCGGAATTACCTCTAGTGTTGCAAATCCTTGGCAGAGAGTTCGAGTTGCACAATCTGATCAGCAACAGCTTGGATCGATTGCATCTGAGTTTGCAACGGCCATCGGTCTTGCCCAGAGGAGAAACGAGTAATGATTGAAATTAACCTTGTTCCAGATATCAAGCAAGAATTAATAAAGGCGCAACGCATCCGTTCAACTGTTATAGCTACATCTGTAATTATAGGTGGAATTTCAATTGGTATAGTAACATTGTTGGCTATTTATGTATTTGCTATTCAGACAGTCAGAAGCAATCTTGCTGACGGTGCTATTAAACAGGGTAGTGAAAAATTATCTAGTGTTGAGGATCTTTCAAAAACTCTTACTATCCAAAACCAATTAACCAAAATATCTGATCTAAATGCCAGTAAAAAAATTGATTCACGTATCTTTGATTTATTAAATGCAATTATTCCGCCTTCACCAAATAATGTTAAGGTTTCTAATTTATCCATGGATTCCAGTACTAATGTTATAACCATTGAGGGTCAGGCATCAAATAGCTATGCTGCCGTTGAGGTTTTCAAAAAGACTATAGAAGGCGCTAAGATCAAATACACAGATAGCGATAGCAACCAAAAAGAGGTAGCGCTAGCATCGAATATCAGTACTTCTAATACTAGCTATGGCGAAGACAACTCTGGAGTTAAAGTATTAAGGTTTACTATTAGTTTTACATACGCTAAAGAAGTATTTTCACCATCTTCGACCAACACCTCATTTGTCATAACCACAAATGGCAATGCAACAGATTCGTATCTTGGTGTTCCAAAAAGTATTTTTGTCGACCGAGCTAAAGATCTAACGGGGGTTCAGTAATATGCAATCTAAAGGAATAGCGTTTCGCAAGCGAACTCAAATAGCTACGGCAAATCGTGTGATGTTTTTGTGGGTTGCTGGAGCTTCAGTTCTGTTTGGGTTTGCTTCGGTTGGGTCTATATTCTTAGCACAAATGTTGTTATTTAACGAAAGAGTGCTTCAAGAGAAGGACAAGACAGTTGCAACTCTAAATTCAAATAATAATAGTATACAAAACCTAGAGTCACAAATCCGCGCTTTGGATGCCAATCAAGCTTTGATTGATTCAAAAGCAAAGCCTGACGATCAAGCCGTACAAGTAATTTTGGATGCTTTGCCGGCAGATGCAAACTCACTAGCTTTAGGTGCTTCGCTGCAGAATAAGTTGTTGTCTGGAATTCCGGGGTTAACAATTAATACTTTGCAGGTTAACCCAGTAGTCGGGATTGAATCATTAAAGAGCGATGCGATAGTTGATTATGCATTATCAAATAAAGCAAGTTCCAAAAATGAGATTACTTTTAGTTTTACTGTTAGTGGTGACGAAAAAGCTTTGCAGCAGGCTTTACGTAATCTAGAAATATCAATTAGAACAATTGATATAATATCATTAAAAATAGAGAATCAGGGATCGGCTCGTCTTTTGAGTGTAAAGGCAAGGGCGTTTTATGAACCATCTCGCGTAGTTGAACTAAAGGATAAAACGGTAAAATAATGAAAAAAGCAGATATAGCGATGATAGTTTTAATAGCTTCGGTTAGTGTCCTAATTGCTTATTTTGTTGCAAAAAGTATTTTTGGTGATGTTTATACTGGAACGGCAAAAGTTCAGACTATTGAAAAGATAGATTCATCGATTGTTGCGCCTAGTTCTAGCATTTTTAATAAAAGCGCAATAAACCCCGCCGTTCAAGTTCAAATTAACGGAACCAATTAGGGTATTTTCATGGCGTTGCTAACTGCTGATACGCAAAGTAAGCTAGTGAGTCTTTTAATAAGCGAAGGGTTAGTTACCGAAGACGTCTTAAAGGACGTAGAGGCTACCTCTACTAAGTCAAACAAGCCTTTACTTGGTTTATTAACAGAACAAAATATAGTTGATGATGAATTATTAACTCACGCCATAGCTCAGGTATCAGGGGTGCCATATGTCAATCTAACAAATAGTATAATTGACCAAAGTCTTTTAGGCCTATTGCCAGAAGATATAGCCGAAAGGTTTATGGCTGTTCCTTTGGCGGAAGTTCAAAATAGATTAGCTGTAGCTATGATTGATGCTAACAACGTTCAAGCAGTGGATTATTTAGCTGGTCGCATTGAAAGACCACTAAAGGTATTTATGGCTTCAGAAGCTGGTGTTAGACACGTCTTGGACCAATACAGAACTGATCTATCCAGTGTAGGTGAGGCTGCTGAAGCTAGTCAGGTAGAGGCTACTCAAAATTCCAATAAAGAGATAAAAACAATCGTTCAAGACTCACCAATTAGCAAAGCATTGAGTACTATATTAGAATATGCTTTAAAATCTCGTGCTAGTGACGTTCACATCGAACCTCTAGAGGGATCTTTAAAAATAAGATGTCGGGTTGACGGAATGCTGCGTGAAATTATGCAGTTACCTAAAAGTATAGAGCCTGCACTAGTCAGTCGAATAAAGATTTTATCTAATTTGAAGATTGACGAACATCGAATGCCACAGGATGGTCAATTTACAGTTAAGATCGCCGGTAAGGAAGTCGATCTTCGTATTGCTATTAGCCCAGTAATATGGGGTGAGCAGGTGGTTATTCGTTTACTTGATAAATCAGGTAATAATTTTGATATTGAGGCCATGGGTTATGCCGGACGAGCTCTTAGAGCTATCAGAAAAGGAATACGCAAACCAAATGGAATGGTCCTTACTTCGGGGCCAACTGGTAGCGGTAAAACAACTAGTCTTTACGCGTTAATTAAAGAAATTAAAGATAATAGTGTTAATATCGTTACATTAGAGGATCCAGTTGAATATAAGATGAATGGTGTTAATCAGATTCAGGTTAATGCTGATGTAGGGCTTACTTTTGCAAGTGGTTTGCGTTCAATTCTTCGTCAAGACCCCGATGTAGTTATGGTTGGTGAGATACGCGATAGTGAAACCGCTAGCCTGGCCGTACAGGCAGCTCTTACAGGTCACTTGGTATTTAGTACTCTTCACACCAATAGTGCAGCTGGTGTCTTGCCTAGGTTGCTTGATATGGGTGTTGAGCCGTTTCTTATAGCTAGTACGGTGAATACCATTATTGGACAAAGATTGGTGCGTCGTGTTTCCAAAAAACGTGAAGTTTATCAATCTAATCCAATTGAAACACAGAATATAATGACTACTATTGGGCACTTATTACCAAAGACGTCAGCTGATGTTGCTAGGGTTTCTCAAGATTTAGGTTATAAAGACTTGCCTCTAGCGGGTCAAAGCGCTTATACTTTAGTTAAGGGCATTGATAGCCCTCAGTCGCCAAGGGGCTATAGTGGGCGAGCTGGATTGTACGAAGTTATGGATGTTAATGAAACTATTCAAAACTTAATTGTTGCAAGAGCAACTAGTGCAGAAATACAAAAAGCAGCTCAGCAGTACGGTATGGTTACCATGAGACAAGACGGTTATATGAAGGTTTTGCAGGGTATAACAACTATTGAAGAAGTAAATCGCGTTACGTCGGATACGGCATAGAAGAAGGGTGGAACAAAAAATGAACAATCAAGAGTTAAAAATAGAGATACTGCTAGAAGAGGTGGTTCGCAAGAAGGCTTCTGACCTTCATATTCAGGTTGGTTTGCCTCCAATGATTCGTATTGATGGTTCACTTTCGCCTATTGTGGGATTTAATCCGTTAGACGAACAGATGGTAGAGACTCTTATTTTTGCAATTTTAGACCAAGATCAGCGTCAAATATTAATAAAAGATAAAGAGTTTGATTTTAGCTTTGCGTTTGGAACTTTGGGCCGTTTTCGTGTTAACGCTTATCACGAGCGTGGTAATCTTGCTGCGGCTTTGCGATTAATTCCTAACGAGATTAAAACCGCTACTGAACTTGGATTACCTAATATAGTTATGAACTTTGCTGATTATCCAAGAGGGTTAGTCTTAATTACTGGACCAACTGGTAGTGGTAAATCAACCACTTTGGCTGCACTTGTCGACAAAATTAATAGCGAAAAAGCTCAACATATCATTACTATCGAGGATCCAATTGAGTTTACTCACAAATCTAAAAAATCAGTTGTTGTCCAGCGTGAAGTTCACTATGATACCTATAGTTTTAGTGCTGCACTTCGTTCAAGTTTGCGTCAAGATCCTGACGTTGTCTTGATTGGTGAGATGCGCGATTTAGAGACTATCAGTGCGGCTATTACTATTGCTGAAACTGGTCACCTTGTGTTTGCGACCTTGCATACCAACAGTGCTTCTCAATCAATTGATCGCATGATTGACGTTTTTCCTCCTCACCAGCAACCTCAAATTAGGGCTCAATTATCTAATATATTAATGGCGATTTGTTCTCAGCGTCTGATCCCGGCAATTGGTGGTGGGCGAGTAGTGGCGGCTGAAATATTAGTAACAAACCCAGCAGTTCGCAATATTATTCGCGAAGGCAAAGCTCACCAGCTTGATGCCGTTATTCAGACTGGTGCTGACCAAGGTATGCAAACAATGGATCGCACCTTAGTAAATATGGTACAAAGTGGTGCAGTTACATACGACAATGCTTATGAAGTTGCTGTTGACTTAGTTGAATTTGAGAGATTAATGAGGGGTTAATAAGTGAAGAAATTTACATACGAAGCTCGTGATCAAGCCACTAACAAAATTACAAAGGCAACTGTTCAGGCTGATTCTGAATCTGCGGCTGCGAAATTGCTAATAGCTCAGGGGTTTACACCTCTTAATATAAAAGAACAAAATCAAGAAGACAATTTAATAGCTAGAATAACTGGACGAATAACAACAAAGGATAAAATTGTTTTTACTCGTCAGTTAGCTACGTTGATCGGGGCTGGTTTGCCGTTGTCTCAAAGCCTAAATACCGTTTTAGAGCAGACAGAAAATAAAAAGCTACAATCTATCGTTCAAGAGATAACAGCTTCTGTTGAAGGCGGCAAGACGTTGTCTGAGTCTTTTTCAAAACACCCATCGGTTTTTGATCCAGTATTTTTGGCGCTTGTTGGGGCAGGTGAGCTATCTGGAACTTTAGACGAATCACTACAACGTGTAGCTAATCAACAGGAAAAAGATGCCGAGACCATGAGCAAAATTAAAGGTGCGTTAACGTATCCTATTATTGTCTTGTTTGTTATTCTTGGCGTATTGTTATTTATGTTGTTCACGGTGGTCCCTCAAGTTGAAAAACTTTATCATGACCTGAAAAAAGGCTTACCATTCTTAACTCAAATTATGGTTGACACTGCTAGTTTTTTGGCTAATTTCTGGTGGTTGGTTGCCATAATTGTCGGTATAATTATCTACTTCTTTATGCAATATATAAAGACAGACAATGGCATAAAGGTAATCGATACGTTTAAATTGAACGTACCAATATTTGGACAAATGTTTCGTAAGCTATACATGGCTCGATTTACTCGAACTGGCCAGACTCTGTTAGGCACTGGTGTTAGTATGCTAGATATGCTAAGGATTACAGCCAAGGCTGTTAACAACTCAGTTATTAGTGATAGTATTTTGCGCGCTATTGAAAAAGTTAAAGGTGGAAAAGCACTATCGGTCTCTCTCCAACCAGAAGAATATATTTTGTCATTAGTACCTCAAATGATAAAGATTGGTGAGCAGTCTGGTAGGATTGATGAAATGATGGGCAAAACTGCCCAAGTGTATGAAGAAGAGCTTGATGAACAAATTAGAACGATTTCTACTGCCATAGAACCGGTATTAATGGTAGTCTTAGCAATAGTAGCTGGTAGTATGGTCGCCGCGATATTGTTGCCAATTTACAGCTTGGTTAATGGTATTAACGTATAGACATAATTTTGCGTATATAGTAATATAAAGCATAAGAGCAAATAAGATTGAAAGATTCGTAAGAAAGGTGGAAGAAATTCTAATGAATGCTCAACAAAAAGAAAAAGGCTTTACAATCATAGAGGTTGTTTTGGTCTTGGCTATAGCTGGACTAATATTTTTAATGGTATTTATTGCCGTACCTGCATTGCAACGCAATCAGCGCGATACGCAACGTAAGAACGACCTAAGTCGTGCCCAAACGGCAGTGACTAGCTATTCTTCGAATAATAGGAATGCATTGCCAACAGACTGGGGTAATTTTAGGACTCAGTATCTAACTGTTGGATCAGATACGTTTATTGATCCTTCTGGTGCGACATCAGGTCAAGATGATAAGACTGCTTATACATTTGTTTTATCTACTGATAATTTGAGTGGTAAATTTGATAATAATACTCAAAATATTATTTATTATTCCACTGGTTATATCTGCGGTACTAGTAACGGGGCAATTCAACAAGCTGGTAACACAAAAGTTGCGCTTCGTGTTTATCTTGAAGGTGGTGGCGTCCACTGTGTAAATAATTAAAATTAAGTATTGATTAATTAAAATTATGGATTAAAACCTCGATGTTACAATCGAGGTTTTTCTTTTTATTGAATTACGGTATGATAGTGCTTATGGAACAAATAACTATATATATTGCATTAGTGTTATCTGGTCTTTGTTTGGGCAGTTACGCTGGGGCTTCTGTTTGGCGGTTGCGCGCGCGTCAACTAGTACAAGACAAAGTTTCTGGTGAAGTTGTTGACTTTGATGAATACAAACGTTTAAAAAAATTAACAAAGGTATCGTTACTTAATGATCGTTCGCAATGTTTAAATTGCTCCTACAAGCTTAAGTGGTATGACATGATGCCGTTATTTAGTTGGCTATCATTAGGGGGCAAATGTCGTAAATGCCGTAATCCAATTGGAAAGATGGAGCTACTGATTGAGCTTGGTGTCGCAATGTTATTTGTATTGTCATATGTATTTTGGCCGTATCCACTTGATAACGTGCTAGATATAGTGCGCTTAATCTTGTGGTTAATCGCTGGAGTTGGTTTAGCAACTTTATTCGCTTATGATGCAAAGTGGTTTTTATTGCCCGATAGCTTAAACTATAAAATAGTTGGAATTGGATTTATTAGCTCATTTTTGGTTATACTTAATTCACCAGATAAATTGATTGCTTTTATTAGTATAGTTGGCTCAGTTTTAATTTTGAGCGGAATTTATTGGTTGATTTATGAAATATCGCGCGGCAAATGGATCGGATTTGGGGATGTAAAACTAGGGCTAGGATTAGCTTTATTACTAGCGGATTGGAAATTAGCGTTTGTCGCTTTATTTTCTGCTAACTTATTTGGATGTTTAATTATCATACCTCCTTTAATTGCCGGTAAACTGAAGCGTGACTCTCATATACCGTTTGGACCCTTGTTAATAGCTGGTTTTGTATTTGCGGGTCTGGCTGGTAATTATTTCTTAAGCTTATATTTTTCAATCTTGTTGTAACACTATATAACAGACGCGCTTATGCTATAATTATAAGCAAATGAAGCTCTTGAATAAAGCTGGTTTTACGATAATTGAAACGATGCTGTTTTTAGGCATTACGGGTCTGCTCGTGGCCGGACTTTTAGTTGGAACCGGAACTTCAATTAGCATTCAACGATATCGTGATAGCGTTAAGGAGCTTCAATCAACTCTACAGCAACAGTACTCTGATGTTTCTAATGTTAGTAATGATAACTCTGGTGACTTAACTTGTTACGGTGACGGCAGTATTAGTCCAAAAGGTCAATCGAATTGTGTTATTTTGGGTAAATTTATAACAGCCACCAATAGTCATAGTCTATCAGTTAAGACCGTAATAGGTCGGATACCATTAAAATCTGTTTCGTCGTTAAGTGATGAAGCTATTTTTTCAGAAGAAGGCTATAACATAAATATCTCAACTATGGCAAGTTCAACTTATGATATCGAATGGGGCGCGTCAATTGTAGATAAGAAGGGTATTGATACCTCGTTTTCAATGTTAATACTACGATCGCCTTCGAGCGGCGTTATTAGAACTTTTGTAGATCCTAGCCGTACAATAGCTGATAAAGACATAAAAAATTTATTAAATACCTCTCCCTCAGCTTTGACTCAATCGGCTAATCTTTGTATTGATTCTAATGGCTTATTTACTGGAACTAGGAATGCTATTTTTATAACTGCAAATTCGACTGGTCCAAATGGCGTAGAGGTACGAGGGGATGCAAGCAGCGGATGTTAAAACATACATATTCTAGTAGCCGTGGTGATACATTAATTGAAGTTCTATTTGCGATTACGGTTTTTAGTTTGGTTGCAGTTGGGGGCTTGTCTATAATGAATCAAGGTACAGCCACTTCTCAACGTGCATTAGAAATTACAATGGTACGACAACAGATAGATGCTCAGGCTGAGGCTTTACGTTTTGTTAATTCAGCATATGTATCAGCGTATCAACCAGGGTCGCCAAACCTTGACTATATGGCCAACACTACAGCCGGACAGTGGGTTAATATGGTTGAAAGTATTAAAGACAATACTGAAGCTTCTGATTTTAGTTTAATGGATTCTAAGAATTGTTCTATTCCTGACGGTAGCTTTATTATGGATGCTCACCACGCGCAATTCATTACATCAGCTGGTGATAAACTACGCTCAGCTCAAACATTCTCGCAGGTACGTTATGATTCTGATAATAAAATTGCCTATGCTGAAGGTATATGGATAGAAGCTGTCCGCTCTGGTGTAAACAATACTAATGGACAAGGTAGCGCTGGGTATATAGATTTTCATATTAGAGCTTGTTGGGATAGCCCGGGCCAATCTGTTCCTGCAACTTTAGGTACTATAGTGAGGTTATATGAGCCACGTGGATAAAAAATCAGGATTTACTTTAATCGAATTAATGCTAGCTATGGGCTTTGTTTCTGTTTTATTAATAGCGATTGCTATGACCGTAATTCAAATCGGTAATATTTATAATCGAGGGCTTACTCTTAAAGAGGTTAATCAGGCTGGACGATCACTTAGTAGCGAGTTGCAGCGTAGTATATCAGAAAGTGCCCCTTTTAATATTAGCCCTGGTGAAGGAAATCGTTATATTAAGCAAACTTGGGGTGGTAGATTGTGTCTTGGTAACTATAGTTATATTTGGAACTATGGTAAGGATATTAAATCTGGTAATTCTAATCTTAATGTTTACTCTAATCCAAATTCACCAATTCGTTTTGTAAAAGTAACAGACCCAAACACCAGTTATTGTAAAGATCCAACCAGTAAGATTAATTCATCAGACGCAGTTGAGCTTATTAATGTCGACCAACATGATTTAGTCGTTCATAGCTTTAATATTGGCGGAGACGCTTCTGCTGATAATACTAGAATTGGTCAACGACTTTACTATATAGACTTTGTGATTGGTACTAACGACGGCAACGCTTTAATGGTGGAATCAGGCGTTTCCTGCAAACCGCCCAGTTATATTGGTTCCGATTTAGCATATTGTTCAGTTAATCAGTTTAATATAGTAGCGCGTGCTGGCAATGTGGCCGAATAACAAAGAAGGAGAATAGGGTATGCTTATAAATAGATTTAAAGAAAAAGGTTCGGTGTCTCTTTTTGTGGTTATATTTGCAGCTCTACTGATAACTATCGTAACGGTTAGTTTCGTTCGTATTATGATACAAGATCAACAACAGGCTAGTAGTTCTGATTTATCGCAAAGTGCCTATGATTCGGCTCAGGCTGGTGTTGAGGATGCAAAACGTGCGCTGCTTCGATATCAGAGTCTTTGTTCTAGCGGCGATATAGCTGGTTGTGACGCAGCTAGAAACAGCATTGATTCAGCAACATGCAATAAAGCTGTTGAAGTTTTAAGTGACGTAAAGACATCTAATAATGAGGTTAAGGTAGAATCAGGTGGTAGTAACTCGCTAGATCAAGCTTATACTTGTGTAAAAATTAATCTACAGACAGACGACTACTTAGGATCTTTGGCTCAAGACTCAAGTAAGCTTATTCCGTTAGTGGGTTCATCTGAGTTTAAGTCTATACATATAGAATGGTTTGGGCCAAAAGACCTGCAAGGTACTGGTATGAAGATAGATGTTCCATCTATTAGTGGTACTCCGTTGCTTGCTCAGAATAGCTGGGTATCGAATACTAGCCCGAATAGGCCTTCGATTATGAGTACGCAATTAATGCAATTTAATAGTAAGACTGGATTTATTTTGTCTGATCTTAATAGCGGAGATGAGTCTAAGGGTTCTAGTCATACGTTGTTTCTTTATCCTTCGAACATCGTAGACAGTAAAAAACAATTTACTGATGATTTTAGAAATAAGGCTAAGGCATTAGCACAGGTTAATTGTAAAAGTGATCTGACTGGCGGTGGCTATGCATGTTCAGCTACTATAGAATTACCCGAGGCTATAAAAGTAGGTGATCGCACGGCATATTTAAATTTGACATCTCTCTATAAGAAATCTAGCTATAGGATTACTTTGTTAGACAGTAGTAGTGGCGAAGTAAAGTTTGATGGAGTTCAGCCAGAAATAGATTCGACTGGCCGAGCAAATAATTTGTTCAGGAGAGTTAAATCACGAGTTGAACTAGTCGACGCTAACTTCCCTTATCCAGAGGCAGAAGTTGATATTACCGGTAATTTCTGCAAAAATTTTAGAGTTACTGACGCGGCTACTGATTATCAAAACAGTTGTAATTAAATAGTATAAATAAGTTATTCTTTAATATCGCTATGAAACTTTTCGTGAACCTCACGAAGATGTTCATCTGTGACGTGAGTGTATATTTGGGTCGTGCTAATGCTGCTATGCCCAAGCATGACTTGAACACTACGAATATCAGCTCCATTCATTAATAGGTCAGTTGCAAAGCTATGTCGCATAGTGTGAGGGCTGACGTGCTTTGTTATCCCGGCTAGCTTTGTATATTTATTAATAATACGTTGTACGCTTCTAGCGCCTAACCGACGATAATCTCCGTCCATTGATGGCTCTACGTTACGGCTATAGCTGATAAATAATGGCTGCAGATTGTCTGTTCTAGCCTTTAGATAATTGTCTACGTGCAAGCTAGCGCTTTCGCTAATAAAAACAGGTCTGTCTTTCTGACCTTTGCCTCGCACCATAAATTCACGTCTTTTAGTGTTTATGTGTTCGCGATTTAAGTTAACCAATTCTGACACGCGTAATCCACTGGAAAATAGTAGTTCAATTATTGCACGGTCGCGCAAGCCTTGTTCTGTTTCTAAATTTATCTGGGATAACAACCTCTCGACTTCGTCATAATGCAAGAAAGTGACCTGCTTGCGTGTTACTTTAGGTAATTCAATTTTCTCTGGCGATAGGCTAGTTATATTTCTTTTAGATAAATATCCTAAAAAGCCACGCAAAGCAATTAAATGATAACTTTGAGTTATCGTTGATAGCTCATCGCTGTTATTATTTATATAGCGATTTAGCCATAATCTATATTTTCGTATTAAATCCATTGAGATTTTTTCTACCATTATGTCATCGGTGAATTCTATAAAACGCTCTAAGTAGAGAGTATAATTCTCTGCGGTATGGGTCGAACGGCCACCTTCAACTTCTAGGTGCTCTATATAATCTAATATTAAATCTGACATGTACATACTATAAGCATAACTCAAATTAGCAATTTACCACAGAGGATAATACTCTGGTATAATATGGATAAAATAATACAAGGAGCTTCTATCGTGTCGCAAAAGAATATCCAGAAAACTTTAGTAATCTTTAAGCCTGATGCAGTCCAACGCGGTGTTGTTGGCGAAATATTAACTCGATTTGAAAGAGTGGGCCTTAAGATCATAGGCGTAAAGATGATTGCTCCAACTCGTGATCAGTTTTACCATCACTATGAGAATATAGGTAAGATGGTTTCAAGACGAGGCCAGCATACTTTTGACGTAACAGTAGATTTTATGTTGCAAGGCCCAGTCATCGCCATGGTTTTAGAAGGCATAGAAGCAGTTGCTCTTGTTCGCAAATTAGTTGGTTCAACAGAGCCAAAATCAGCTGAAGTTGGTACGATCCGTGGAGATTATGCACATATTAGCTTTGATTATGCAGATAGCGAGAGTAAATCAACGCCTAACTTAATCCATGCCAGTGGTGATCCAAAAGAGGCTGAACAAGAAATTGATTATTGGTTTGCTGATAATGAGCTTTGTAGTTATAAAGTTTTGCACGAGAAGTTTACAAGGTAGCTTGTAGTTATGCTTTTCTGGTACAATATTTAGAGGTAAGCCTCGGTAGCTCAACTGGATAGAGCAGATCCGTCCTAAGGATAAGGTTGTAGGTTCGATTCCTGCCCGGGGTACCACTGATATTTAGGAGTTATGTTTATGGCAAATAAAAATATACAAAATAAATCACAATATGATTTTGATGGTCAACGCGAAAGTGAGACAGTGTTGTTTGTTTTTCGTCGTCACATGATAGCAATGCGCAAGGGTTTTTATATGTTGGTTATTACTTTTGCATTAACCGCGATACCGCCTCTGATATGGAGTTATAACATTGAGCTATTTTTGCTGCCAGTTGCAGGGCTTGCCGTGGGTATATTATTATTTTCGTACCATTTTATTATGTGGTATTTTACGATCTATATAGTGACTGATCAAAGGATTAGGCAGGTTACGCAGCGTGGTTTATTTGGCAAGGATGTAATAGAGCTGCGACTATCCAAGGTTCAAAACATAAGTTATAATATACCAGGACTTAGCGGTGAGGTATTCAAATTTGGAACTATTGTTATTCAGACGTTCGTAGGCGATTTAGTAATCCATAACGTTGAACACCCTGATGAAATTTATAATAAATTACAAGATGCAGTTAATAATGTCCTAGAGGATCAAGGAGCACATGAAGAAGCTAATTAATAAGTTACGCAAACGAAAAGAGCCGCCAGTTTCATCTAGAATCACTAGCGAAACAGTCGCTCACCATCGTGAGCGAATTCTAGCAGGTGGGCGTAGATTTAAATATCCTATTCAATATGCTCGTCACAAGCTGGTTTTTAATGCTATCTTAATAAGCTTGACTGCTTTGATACTAGTTTTGGTTATTGGTTGGTGGCAATTATATATGTCTCAAAATACTAGCGATTTTATGTACCGCATAACAAAGGTGCTGCCTTTACCTGTAGCTACAATAGACGGCCAATCTGTTTTGTATAGTGATTATTTATTAAAATATCGTAGCTCTGCTCATTATCTAGAACAAAAAGAGCAGGTGAGCCTTAAAACTGATGACGGTAAGAGACAGATTGAATATATTAAACAACAGTCAATGCGTGATGCGATTGCGGATGCATATGCCTATAAACTAGCGAAAAATCTTAATATATCAGTAAGCGGTAGTGAGTTAGAAGGCTTTTTGAAGGAACAACGACAATCTAGTGATGGCGAAGTATCTCAGCAGACATACGATGCCGTTATCTTGGATTATTATGGCTGGAGCCCATCCGAGTATAGACATGTAACCGAAGGAAAATTATTACGTCAAAAAGTAGCATACGCAATGGATAAAAATGCAGTTACTACCGTCGATAGCTTATTGAATGAAATTAAAAATAACCCAAATACAGAGTTGAAAACTCTGGCTGTCACGACATCTAGTAAGCCAGATACAAAAGCTATTTATGGTGCCTCTGGTTGGGTTCCAAAAAGCAATCAAGATGGCGGTTTGTCGATTGCAGCTTCTAAGTTATCTAAGTCACAGATATCCGGATCTGTAAAATCAGCCATAGGGGATGGATATTATATAGTTAAGCTACTTGATGTAAATGAAACACAGGTTAGCTATGAATATATACAGGTACCGTTAACTTCGTTTACGCAATCTTTGGATGAGGTAACGAACAATCAAAAAGTTAAAAAATACATATCTGTATAAATAAGTTATCCGATATTATTATGAATAAATCTTTAAAATTTTCTATTACACATGAGTTTGATGGTACTTTGGCGCGAGTTGGAGCTATTGAAACGCCTCATGGAGTAATAGAAACGCCAGCTTTTATAGTTGGTGGAACCAAGGCTACTGTTAAAACTTTAACTATGGAACAGGTTAGTCAACTCGGCGGACAGTCGGTTTTAGCAAATACTTATCATCTGATGCTTCGACCCGGAGCTGATGTTATTGCTGAAGCTGGCGGCATTCATAAATTCATGAATTGGAGTGGGCCTGTTTTTACTGACAGTGGTGGTTTTCAGGCATTTTCACTTGGTATGGCCTATAAGAAAGGTCTCGATATAACTAGTGGTAGTGAGAAGGGGGATTCTCGCCAGGCCGTGCATTCTTCGTCTCAATTGGCAAAAATAACAGACGATGGTGTACATTTTAGCTCTCATATAGACGGCGAAAAGATATTTATGACGCCAGAAAGTTCTATGGAACTACAGCATAAAATTGCGGCTGATATCCATGTGGCTTTTGACGAGCTAACTTCGCCATTAGCTAGTCGTGATTATATTAAAAAAGCAATGGAACGTACTCATTCTTGGGCTATCCGTTCTTTGAAAAGGCATCAAGAATTGAATGATGAGAACTTGTCTCTTGGTCGATCTGCACAGGCTTTATATGGTGTCGTGCAAGGTGCGCGCGAGGAAGATCTTCGAAAGGAAAGCTCTACCTTCTTGGGCCGGTTAGACTTTGACGGTTATGGCATTGGCGGAATTTTTGGACCAACTGAAATTCCTTTGGTGCTCGGTTGGGTTAATAACATTTTACCCGTAGAGAAGCCTCGGCATTTGCTCGGTATGGGTTCTCAACCGGCGGATCTTTTTTTGGGCGTTCAATATGGCATCGATACTTTTGATTGCGTAGCCCCAACTAGACAAGCCCGCAACGGAGCACTCTTTACTTACAGTGGCCGCTTAAATATTAAAAACGGCGGATATAAGCGTGATTTTACGCCAATTGACGATGGATGTGATTGCTATACTTGTCAAAACTACACTCGAGCCTACATAAATCACTTATTCAGAGCTAATGAAATTCTTGGCCTAACATTGGCCAGTATTCATAACGAGCGGTTTGTCGTTCGAACGGTTGATTGCATACGCGAAAGTATAAAGAATAATACCTTCTTTGAATATAAGAGGGATTTTCTAGAATGTTATTATGGGGTCGAGCCGGCTAAAGTTTTCTTTGAAAATGATTAGATAGATTCTGCAAATAAAAAAATAGTCACCGTACGGGTGGCTATTTTTTATTGGCGGGCTCGGCCGGATTTGAACCGGTGATCTCCTCCGTGACAGGGAGGCGTGATAACCCCTTCACTACGAGCCCATGATTCGAGTTAACTTTAAATATGATAGCAGTTTTTTAATCTAAGTGCAACAGAGTGATGGCGTTTATTTTACTAACTTAGAATGCTATAATAGTCGTGGTCAACTGAGTGCCGCTGTAGCTCAGGTGGTAGAGCGGCGCTTTCGTAAAGCGTAGGTCTCCGGTTCAAATCCGGACAGCGGCTCCATAGCGAATTTTATTATAATATACACGGGCTAATGAGGATATATGAAAACAATTGTCAAAAGATCGTTAAAACAGCTTATTGCCGATAGGTATTTATTAACTTTGCTATTGTCTATGATACTAATATCTACTATCGCATCTATTATTATTGGCTTTTCTGTCCATCCAAGTGAACTACAACTAGTTTCTCACTATTCAGAATTTGGCATAACTCATTTATATCGCGACCAGTGGTTTTACCTTCTTGTCTTTGTTTTTTTTGGGTTAATAGTAGCTATATTACATTCAATAATTTCTATAAAACTATTGTTAGTGAAAGGCCGTTCGTTGGCAATTGCATTTGCATGGCTTAGTGTTGGCATCATATTGTTAGGTTTGATAACGGCTTTAGCAGTAATAAATGTGTGGACTCCATTACTATAATATGATTGATATAGAAATACCTTTAGGTAAGAGAACTCTAAAATATCGTTTATTTGAAATGTTACCGGCTTTTCTCAGTTATGGTGCCTTTGTCCTGTTGATAGTGCTATCTTTGTTGAGCCCTATACTAGCCGCAACTTATTTGCTCTTAGTTATAGTTACGCTTTTAGTTAAGGCTGTCGGGATTGCCATTCATACTGTTCAAGGCCGAAATAAGCTAGAAGCTACTCAAAAAGTGGATTGGCATTCAAGATTGGCTGATTTGGAAGATCCGAAAGCTTCATTTAGGCTTATGCGATGTAATAAGGCGAATGAATTTGGATCATTTGATCATCTAGATAATTTAAGATTGATTTCTGCCGATCCTGACGTATTTCCTCGACCATCGCAATTATATAATGCGGTTATTGTGGCGGCATACAACGAATCTTATGAAGTCTTAGCACCCACTATCGAGTCTGTGCTAAAAAACACTTACGATAGCAAAAAAATTATTTTAGCTATAGCTTATGAGGAACGAGGTGGAGAATCTATTAAAAAGACCGCTCAGAGGCTAAAAGAAGAATTTGGTGATGACTTTTATGCTTTTCATCTAGTAGAACATCCAAAAGATTTACCTGATGAGGTTGTGGGTAAGGGTGGTAATATAACGCATGCTGGGCGTTTTTTGAAAGAATGGTTAAAAAAGAAAAAAATCGCATCAAAAAATGTTATTGTTACGACACTAGACAGTGATAATAGGCCACATGCTAAGTATTTTGATTACCTTACTTACGAATATATAGTTCATGAAGATCGTAAACATTTGGCTTATCAACCGATTTCTTTATTCTTGAGTAATATTTGGGATGCTCCGGCGCCTATGCGAGTTATTGCAACGGGTAACTCATTTTGGAATATTATTAGCTCGATGCGTCCACACACTCTTCGAAATTTTGCGTCTCATTCACAGCCAATGGATGCCCTCGAAGGAATGGACTTTTGGAGCACTCGTACGATAGTAGAGGATGGGCATCAGTATTGGCGTAGTTATTTCTATTTCGGTGGAGATTATTCGGTTACTCCTCTTTATATACCAATTTATCAGGATGCGGTTTTGTCAGATACTTATAGAAAAACTCTTAAAGCCCAGTTTGTTCAACTGCGGAGATGGGCTTATGGGGCGTCTGACGTGCCATATGTCGCTACTAAGGTATTTACGAGGGAACGCAACGTTCCTTTCCTTAGCGGCTTTGCGCGGTTCGTTAGGCTTGTTGATGGCCATGTAACGCTTGCTAGTGTGTCTATTTTGATTGCTTTTGGTGGTTGGGTCCCTTTACTCGTCAATAATCAAGCCGCTCGCAGTGTTGCAGCTAACCAATTGCCAGAGGTTATTAGCATGATTCAGCAGGTAGCTTTAATAGGGCTTTTTATCACCGTATTTCTTTCTTTCAAGATGTTGCCTCCCAGGCCTGAGAGATACAAGAAAAGACGCACTATATTTATGGTATTGCAATGGGTTTTGATGCCATTTACAGCTATCTTATACAGTGCATTTTCGGCGTTATACTCTCAGGGCTTATTATTTACGGGTAAATATTTAGATAAGTTTGATGTAACTGATAAAGCCACCCATCAATCAGTCGCTAGCGCCAAACTAGAGGCAAAGTCAAAGCACGTTAAAAGCTCATAGCGGCGCGGAAGTCTTCTTATAAAATAAATACCGATCAGTACGATCGGTATTATTTATTAGTTCTACGCAATGCTTAGTTGAGTGTACGAATGCGCATCTCGTGCTTTAGCTCCCTTAGTGTTTTGTCATATTCAAAACCGAGGTTAAAACGTTCTAATTGAGATACAGGTGATATAGTTTGAATCTGTTGTTTCTGGGTCATGTACTGATATTAGCATAAACGTAATAATATGTCAATAGAACAGGCGATGGGTTGGTATATTATCCATGATATATTGCGCTCTAGATATATCAATAAACACAAGTGGAAAACTTATGTAGAATGTGGGTAAAGTTTATGAAGATAATATAATTAGTTAGTAAAATTAAAAGACCTTGAGATAAGGTCTTTTAATTTTACTAATAATTTTGGTGGGTCCTGGAGGATTCGAACCTCCCACCTCCACAACGTCAATGTGGCGCTCTAGCCAAATGAGCTAAGGACCCGTTACTACAAGAATACCAAAATAGAAGTAGTGGCGCAAGAATATGATATTATAATAAGTGAACTATGACGTAACTTAACTAATTACTGAGTTCCGTGGGAAGTTGTAATGTGCGATAACGTTACTCCACAAGAGTCCTAATTAGGTTAGGAAAGTCCGGTGGAACCGCCCTATTATATGGGGTCCGAGACATGCGATATTTAAATTTAAATCAAATTAAATCTATGTATCGCATGTTTTTTATTTATTTAAAAAAAGGAGTAGAGAATGAACGAAGATAAATTACATATAATGAGACATAGTTTAGCGCATATTACAGCCGCAGCAGTACAGCGTATTTGGCCTGATGCAAAGTTTGGAGTTGGTCCAGTTGTCGACAATGGCTTTTATTATGATATTGATCTTGGTGAGACAAAAATATCAGATGCTAATTTTGCAAAAATAGAGAAGTCTATGCGTGGAATTATTGAGTACGGAGATGATTTTGAGATAATTGAGATGCCAATTGACGAGGCTATTGCTTGGGCCAAAGAAAATAACCAACCCTATAAAGAAGAATTATTAAATGATCTAAAACGCTCAGGTACTACTGTCGCAAAGGATATTGATCCAGAAGAGCTTGGTGTTGCGGTGGACGGCGAATCGGCAGTTGAAAGCGTAACATTCTATAAAAACGGAAAATTCATGGATTTGTGCTGTGGTCCGCATATTGCTAATACTAAAGAAGCTGGTGTGTTTAAATTATTACGCATCGCAGGTGCATATTGGCGCGGTAAAGAAGGCAATCCACAGATGCAACGTTTATATGGCGTTGCCTTTGAGACTCAATCAGAATTAGACAATTATCTGGAGTGTTTGGAGCAAGCTAAATTACGTGATCATCGTAAATTAGGCCAAGAGCTAGATCTATTTACATTTTCTGACTTGGTTGGCGCAGGGTTGCCTATGTATACACCGCGCGGAACTGTAGTTATTGATCAGTTGAAGGGTGTATTAAAAGAAATCAGCAAAAAATATAGTATGTTGCCAGTTTCTATCCCTCATCTTGCTAAGATTGAACTTTATGAAACCTCTGGACACGCGGCTAAATTTTCGGATGAGCTATTTTACGTAAAAAGTCACTATAACCAAGAGTTTGTACTAAAACCAGTAAACTGTCCTCATCACACTCAAATATATGCGTCTAGCCCAAGAAGTTATCGTGATCTGCCATTGCGTTACGTCGAGCAAACGATGCAATATCGTGATGAAAAGCCGGGTGCAATTGGCGGATTACAGAGGACTCGAGGCTTTACTGTGGATGATGGCCATACTTTCTGTCGGCCCGATCAGATTGAGCAGGAAGCTTCAATGATTGTTGAAGTTATTAAGCAATTCTATACAAATATTGGTCTTTGGGGCAATCATTGGGTGTCGTTATCAGTTAGTGATAAAAAAACACCTGAAAAATATATAGGCGAGCCTGATGATTGGGTATTGGCTGAAAAGATGTTAGCTGATGTCGCTAATAAATACGAGCTTGAAGCACGAGTCATGGAAGGTGAAGCTGCCATTTACGGACCAAAAATTGATTTTATGTTTCAAGACGCGCTTGGTCGTGAGACTCAATTAGCAACAATACAATTGGACTTTGCAATGCCAAAGCGTTTCGGTTTGAAATATACAGATCAAGATGGCCAAGATAAACATCCAGTTATGATTCACAGGGCAATCCTGGGGTCATTTGAGCGATTTATTATGCTGCTGATCGAGCATTTCGCTGGTTGGTTTCCATTTTGGTTGGCGCCAGAACAAATACGTATTTTGACGATTAATGACACTATCTCTGATTATGTAACAGAAGTTGAGGATGTTTTGCGCGGTATTTTGCTGATGAAACCAATAAGTTATGACGATGTGCGATTTACTGTTGATAATCGTAATGAATCGCTTGGTAAAAAGATACGCGAAGCAACTAATATGAAAATTCCAGTACAACTAATTGTTGGTCAAAAAGATAAAGACGCACGTGAAGTAAGTGTTCGTACTCAGACCGGTGAAGAAAAGATTAAGTTAGACAATTTAGCTGATTACATTCAGAAAATATAAATATGCTTGACGGTGACTTTCGCAATAAGGTATATAACTTGATGAGTCGAGTTCCGGCTGGAATGGTGACAACTTATGGTGATATTGCGGCGCTGGCCGGACACGCCAGTGCGTCACGTATCGTTGGCGGGATTGCTCATTATGGCGATGATAACCTGCCTTGGCATAGGTTGGTTAATCGTTTTGGTGGATTAGCCTCTGGCTTTCCGGGTGGTAGAGAGGTGCAGTTGAAGCTATTGGAGTCTGAGGGCGTGTTTTGCACAAATTATATAGTTAATAATTTTAAGGATATTAGATGGCAGGCAAACTTTTAACTTTACCACTAGTTGTAATTACTGGCCCAACTGCAAGCGGCAAGACTTCGTTGGCTATTAAAGTTGCAAAAAAATTTAGAGGTGAGATTATTTGCGCTGATTCACGAAGTATATATAAAGGCATGGATATAGGAACGGCAAAACCAAGTAAGTTTGAACAATCTGAAGTGCCGCACTGGGGTTTAGATTTAGTAGATCCAGGTGCATATTTTTCGGCTGCTGATTTTGAGAAGTATGCGTTAGAAAAGGTAGGAGAGATAAGGGCGCGTGGTAATATTCCGTTTATTGTAGGCGGCACGGGTCTTTACATCGATTCAATAGTATTTGACTATCAGTTTGGCGGTAAGGCAGACGATGCGAGGCGTGAACAATTGAACAATATGAGCATCCTAAATTTATGTGAATATTGCAACGAACATAATATTCAACTGCCAGAGAATAATCATAATAAAAGATACATTATTCGCAATATTGAACGAAATGGCTATGAATTACAGAGGCAGCAAAATCCAATAGATAATGTTATTATTGTAGGTATAACAACAGAAAAATCAATTTTAAGGAACAGAATTGAACAAAGAATTGAACAAATGTTTGACGATAGTGTTGTGAATGAGGCAAAAATGTTGGGCGAAATTTATGGCTGGAGTGGAGAAGCTTTTAAGGGTAATGTATATCCACTTGCGCATTTATATCTTTCAGGATCGATTACATTTGAAGAAATGCGAATAAAATTAATAACACTCGACTGGCGATTGGCAAAACGTCAATTAACTTGGCTTAAGCGTAACCCCTTTATTCATTGGGGAACTGTTGAACAACTGGGCTCTTATCTAGATAGCCAACTCGCAAAGCTAGGCTAACCGTGTTATTATAGAACACGAAAGTTATTCGGAGTAAAAATATGATAGATGCATTATTTGGTTCAAAAACGAGAGTAAAATTGTTGCATCTTTTCCTGAATAATCCAGGACAATCTTTTTACGTACGTGAAATCACTCGTAAAATAGACGAGCAGATAAACTCAGTTCGTCGTGAATTATCTAACATGCTTGAAGTTGGGGTTATAACCAACGACAGTTCGGATAATAAATTATATTACCAGGTTGATCAAAGATATACTTATTATTTACCTCTTAAAGCTATATTTGGCGACGCTTCAATTGGCGCGAAAAATAATTTGAGTGCACCAGAAGACGTTTCAAGTGAAGGGTATGTCTCAATCATGCGTAATATTGTTGGCCTTAGGCTTGTAATATTCGCCGGTGTTTTAGTAAGGGGTTCTGTAACTGATGTAGATATTGTATTTGTTGGTAATATGGCTACCCCCAAGGTAAAATCACTTATAAAGTCGATAGAAAAAGGTGAGGGGCGTGAAATTAATTACAGTGTGCTATCATATGATGAGTTTTATTATCGTCTCAGTATTCATGATAGATTTATTACTGAGATCCTGAATAATAAGCACAGTGTTGTCATTGATAAAGATAAAGTTTTGAATAAAGATTAGAGGAGAAAAGATAAGATGTTTGAAATTGAATATAAAGGCGCTAACTCGGTAATTATTACTACAAAAAAAGCAAAATTAGTAGTTGACCTAAAATTGTCGATTGTCGGCTTAAAGGATATATCAGCTAAAGGAGCTGTTGAACTAGCGACAGAAGAACGGTTTAATACTAAAAATGATGATTCTATTCTATCTATTGAGGGCCCTGGTGAGTACGGTGTCGCTGGGTTTGATATTCGCGGAGTGGCCGCTAGGCGTCATTTGGACGGTGAAAATGAGCCGCTACTATCTACTATGTACAGAGTTGAGATAGGTGAGGCTAGGATTGGAATTATTGGAAATATTCATGAAAATCTTTCGGATGAACAATTAGAAAATCTCGGTCTGCTTGATATCCTTATCATCCCAGTAGGCGGCGGTGGTTATACTCTTGATGCAACTGGTGCAATAAAGGTCATCAAGATGATTAATCCAAAGATTGTAATACCAGTTCATTATCGTGATGAATCATTAAAGTATGAAGTACCCCAAGATGAATTAAAACTATTTATTTCTGAATTAGGCATGCCTGTTGAGACTATTTCGAAATACAAACTAAAACAGATGCCAGTAACGACATCAACTACGATGTCGGTCGTAGAAATTACAAGAAGCTAGCTTTTTTATTAGCTTAAATTAAATATTCCTCGGTTGATCGAGGAATATTTAATAGTTTAATGTATCTTTCTTTAGGCTAGGATGCCTTTTTTCTTTAGCGTTCGAATAGCTTGTGTGCTAAGTACCATGGTGATTTTTTGGCCATCAATTTCGAAAGTTTTCTTTTGAAGATTTGGCTTGAACACTCTATTAGTACGACGCAAAGAGAAGCTTACATTGTGACCGAATTGTTTACCTTTTCCAGTTAGTTCGCAACGTGCTGCCATAATATCTTTCCATTTATTTTTAACAATCTGTATCAGTATAATGCTTTTTTTTGAGTACGTCAAGGGGTGATGATTTTTAGTGCGCTGATTCATGTAAAATGATATACTGAAACTTGTGAATATTGATATTACTTACATAACCATAGTTCTTCTTGTTATACTATTTTCCATGACTCTTCATGAAGCCATGCACGCCTTTGCTAGTGATTGGCTTGGAGACAACACCGCAAGGTTACAAGGTAGGTTGACTCTTAATCCAATCAAGCATATTGATCCATTCTTGACTATATTATTGCCATTAACTTTAGCTATTGTTGGCGCTCCAGTTTTTGGTGGCGCAAGACCGGTGCCTTTTAATCCTAATAATGTAAAGTTTGGCGAATGGGGAACAGCTATAGTTGCTTTGGCTGGTCCATTAGTAAATTTTTCGATTGCTTTTATTGCTTTTGGCGTATGGGTATTGTTTGGCGCTCCAACTCACGGTATCTCTAATCAAATATTTGCTACTACTGTATCTGTTAATCTAGGTTTCTTTATTTTTAACATGATTCCAATTCCGCCGCTTGATGGATCTAGGCTTCTTTACGCTTTAGCTCCTGAATTCGTCAGACGCGGCATGGAAGCCATGGAGAGATTTGGTATAGTGATTGTTTTTGTAATTATTTTATTTGCAGGCTCTACTATTGGTACTCTTCTGGTTGATGCAATTAACTTCTTTCTGAATTTATTTAGCTACATCTTTGGGCTCTAAAATGTTATAATAAAGGTGTCCCGGGGTGAGCCTAGGCGTACATGATTTTCCTGAATATCATATAGATAGGGAGCTTTAATTATTCATTTCTGTTGAGATGTTTTGCGAGCACCCACCTTGCCTTTAAAGCTGGGAATATCTTGCGTCAACTGTAAGTCTCGGGGCATTTTTTGGTGAATATTAATTCAATGCTATATTCTTTGATATACTTATTATCAGGTAGTTCATTAAGCAATCGCCCCGCGCTCTCATAAGGAGTGTGGAGAGGAAAGTCCGGGCAGCATAGAGCATGACAGTCGCTAACGGCGACCGGAGGTGACTCTAGGGAAAGTGCCACAGAAACTAAACTACCCATTAGGGAAAAGATGAAACGAGTGGGGTAAGAGCCCACAGCAAGCCATGGTGACATGGTTTGGAGGTAAACCCTGTCAGCTGCAAGGAGGTCTGCATAAAGGACTGCTCGTCCGCAGGTCGATATCCGCTTGATCGAATAGGCAACTGTTTGACTAGATAGATGATTGCTCACGACAGAACCCGGCTTATCGATGGACTACCAACTAAAAAATGACCACTTCTTTTTTTAAGATGAGGTCATTTTTTAGTCGTGCCTAGCTATTTTAGCTTATAATTTAGCTTCTTTGACGATTGCAGCAAAAGCTTTAGGTTCTTTAACTGCAAGTTCTGATAGTATTTTACGATCAACTTGAATATCTGCAGCTTTAAGGCCAGCGATTAATTTGCCATATGTTGTGCCTAGTTCGCGTGCAGCTGCATTAATACGTGTAATCCATAGACCACGTAGATCTCTCTTTTTGTTGCGACGGTCACGATAAGCATATTGTAAAGCCCTAATGACAGCTTGTTTCGCAAGTCTATATGACCTAGTGCGGTTGTGCTGCATTCCTTTGGCTAATTTCAATATCTTTTTGTGCTTTGCTCTTGCGTTGACGCCTCTTTTTACTCGCATATCATTCTCCTTCTTAGATACCTAGTGCTCGTTTAACTTTTTTAGCCATTCCTCCGCTAACAAAAGCAGTCGTTTTGATAGCGCGCTTGCGGCTTTTGCTCTTTTTTGCAAGCATATGAACACCGGATGCTCGGCGGCGGCTCAACTTACCTGTACTGGTAATCTTGATACGCTTTGCTGTTCCTTTGTGGGTTTTTAACTTGGGCATTATTTACTCCTTACTACTATACTCAAATTACGTCCAGCCATTTGAGGTTTTTGTTCTAATACTGCGTTATCTTCTAGTTTGGATATGATTCTATCAATCATCTCATATCCTAATTCTTGATGCGCCATTTCTCGTCCACGGAAGAAAATTAGAATTTTTACTTTATGGCCAACGCTTAGAAATTCACGAATCTTACGAAGTTTAATTTCTAGGTCGTTTGCTCCAATCTTTAATCCCATGCGCATTTGCTTTAACTCAACTGCTTTTGCGTGTTTGCGATTCTTTTGTTGCTCTTTCGTCTTCTGATATTGGTATTTTCCCCAGTCAACTACTTTTGCAACGGGTGGACTAGCACTTGGTGAGATTTCAATAAGGTCAACTCCTGCGTCTTCAGCAACCTTAAGTGCTTCAGATCGGCTCATAATTCCTAATTGGTCGCCTTTTGGTCCAATGACACGTAATTGCTCAGCTCTAATTTCTTGATTGATGCGAATTAATTTACTGATCTCGGGTCTCCTTAATTGATTGAGTCTCTTGACAATTGAGTTATTACTCGGTAGCTATTCTATCAGATATGTAACAGTAGTTCAAGGGCCATATTCATATTATTTTCTATACTGCAAAGCTTCGCTAATGTGTTTTGTAGATATATCATCTTCGCCGTCTAAGTCCGCTATAGTCCTTGCAACCTTGATTATCTTGAAATAACTACGAGCGCTTAAAGATAAACGATCAGACGCAGTTGACAGCAGAGTCTTTACTTCATTAGACAGGGGAGCATACCTTTTGATGTCTCTATTGGTTAAAGTAGCGTTGTAAACAGCACTACTATTATAACGTTTCTTCTGGATGTTAATTGCACAATTTATTTTGTCCACTGCTGATAGATGTTGAGTATTTATCAACATATCTGCACTCATTAATGATTCATTTGGCACTCTAGATACATTTACAACTAGGTCTATCCTATCCAACAAGGGACCGGATAATCTCTTTTGGTATGACATTACTTGATTACTAGTACATGAACATTCTTTCGTACTATCCCCAAAATAACCGCATGGACATGGGTTCATTGTTGCAACTAACATAAAATCGGCAGGATAAGTAACGTGGCCATTTGCGCGACTAATATCTATTTTTTTGTCTTCTAGCGGTTGCCTTAGCGTTTCCAGTGTTGACCTTGGATATTCGGGTAGCTCATCTAGAAACAGCACACCCGTGTGGGCTAGGCTTATTTCACCAGGTTTTGGATGGTTACCACCGCCAACTATTGATACGCGACTGGCTGTATGGTGAGGTGATCTAAGTGGCCGTATCTTAATAATTTCACCGTCTATCTTACCTGCAAGGCTATGAATTTTTGTAACTGCTATCTGTTCCTCTGGTGATAAATCCGGCAGTAAATTAGCTAGTGTTTTTACTAACATAGTTTTACCCGCTCCAGGAGTCCCTGCTAGTAGTATATTGTGATGACCGGCTGCAGCTATAATTAAAGCCCTCTTAGCCTGCTCTTGGCCCCTTACGTCGTCTAGCAGAGGTTGTATTAGTGGGCGAGTCTGGTTGGTCATTCTGGTATTTGGTGAGTAGGGGGTTATTAGTATCTCTTTTTTCAGATGCAGAAATAATTCTTTTATAGATTTTACTCCAAATATCTCAATTCCCTCTATTAAGCTAGCTTGTTCTACGTTTGCGATTGGTAAATAAATATATTCAAAACCGGCTTTTTTGGCCATTTGAGTTATATTTATGGCACCTTTGATCGGTCGTAGGTTTCCGTCTAATGCTAGTTCTCCTGCGAATACCGCGTTATCTAGTTCCTTTTGCTGTATCTGGCCGCTGACGCATAAAATAGATAAAGCTATCGGTAGATCATAGTGCGCACCATCTTTTGGCAGCTCAGCGGGGGCTAGATTAATTGTTATTCGCTTCTTTGGGAACTCTAGTAAAGAATTTGTTATGGCGCTCCTTACTCTTTCTCTAGCCTCGTCGATTGCTTTATTTCCAAGCCCGACGATTTGTAAAGAGGGTAGGGCTTTTGTGGCGTCACTTTCTACCTCGACGATGGATCCGTCGAAGCCAATAGGTGCAACTGTAATTACTCGAGCAACCATAAATGCTATTATTTAACCACGACTAGTCACTGTGTGCAAATTATGATATAATTAAGGTGTTAAGTTGGGGCTGACTATAGCTTTCGACGAAGGGACTTTAACAGGTTATTTTGCAAGTCGATAGTACTCGTTAAGTACATAATTTAATTGCAACAATTACTGCAAAAGCAAAAAGCTTTGTAGCTGAGACAGTATCTGGTTTTGCCAGTGCTTTCCAGTTGCCAGCTCTAGCAACAGCTCGAATTTAATTTGGGCCATCATATTAACCAGACGACATAGAGTTAGTATGGTGTTATAAATATGTCGATTACTGATTTAATGGGAAGCAACGTTAGATTAGGACATTGTATTGCGCGACAATTAGAATATTTTATGTTTGGCTTTGAATTCTGATAGTCGTAAAAAGTTAAGTTAAACTAAACTTGTAGATAAATAATCAGTTACCTTTCGGACCGGGGTGCGATTCCCCGCAGCTCCACCAATTTGATTCATATTAAATACTCCCCAAAAGGGGAGTATTTTTTGATAATAAAAACAACCGCCTGCGAGGAACGGTTGTTTTTTGTGGAGTTTTTTGAATTTCTGTTTGTTTTGGGCTTCTGTATAAGTTTTTTATTCAGAAGCTACCCCTATAATAGTGCGATATAGTGCTTGTGTCAATAACAATTATTAAAATAGTCTAGTAAAAAATACTACGTGTGGAAAAGTCATAATAAATTAATGTTGCTTTGTTGGTGGACACTAGTGTGTTTATATCTAAGGCCTAAGGAGCTTTATTGAGTCCTTGGCTTCGCAAAGCTAGCCGAATATATAGATTAGGTTAACTTTGAAAATGGATTTTATAAATTTTCTAACTATTTATATTACATGCGTTAATATGAATTTAAATTTTAGTAGTTAAATATTTGTAACGGTCTTAAGACGTTCATGGTAAGACGGGGTCTTCATTAGGCAATTCTAATTCGTAATATTATACCGATTAGTTGATTGGCAAGGGACACTGTATCATTTAATACAACGTTGTTATAAATGATATGTACAGTATTTTAATCTTAAAGACATAATGAATATAGCGCTAAGTGTTATTTATACATCAATAATCTCTCTATATATTATTGACCAAATATTATTCTTATGCTAATATACAGACAAGTTTTTAAAAAACAAAAAAACATAAAAACTAAAAAACACCTTAACAAATTAAAACAACAACTGACCGTATTCTTTGACGGAAATTCGGTAACGGCACGCAGTATTTATTATGGTTTGTACATTAGGACCACGCACTTTTAATATTGTAGTATGGCGTTGCCGATGCTCCGCCAAATGAAGCGTAGAGCAAATTTTGCCCGAGTTCTCTCGGGGCGGTCAGTATAGCCTGCAGTGGCAGGTTGTCTGTGGTTCACACGCTTAATATTTTTTTTGGAGCGCTTGATTGCAACTCGGACATTAGAATCTGTCACTCGGGCTTATTTAAACTATCAACGTGAGATGTTATAGTTGATTGTAATAATGTTAAAAATGATTATTACTGCAATAACAGTAGCAAGCCTCTGCCTGCTAGCTATACTATTAAATGTTATGACACCTGCGTCAGCGGGGCCTTTTGGTATTTTAACTATTTTTGTTCTTATTTATTTGTCATCATTAGGTTTGGTGACTTATTCTATTTATGGTGCTAGCTATATAATTTCTCATTTATCAACTGTGTTTATAACTAGGCGTCCTATTGAGGTTTTGACCTTCAAAAGGACTTATTACTATTCGACTATTATTGCCGCTGTTCCAGTGTTATTAATTGGGCTACAATCTGTAGGCGCGGTAGGTATTTATGAATTTTTCTTAGTGGTAATTTTCGTAATTATTGGATGTTTGTATATTTCAAAAAAAGTTCAATGAGTTTATTGACATAAGCGTGTTATTTACGTGATATAATTACAGATATGAAACCAGAAATTTCTTTACCGCAACCAAGTCCAGAGCACGTAGACCCTCGACGTGATGTAAACAATAGGATTGAGTCCAATTTATATGGTCCAGAATTAGGACCTGATTTAAAAAATGAGCATGTTGGAAATAAGGTTGATACGGACGCTATTGTTAATGATGTATCTTTTACACCTATTTTGCCAACCCCTGTGAGCGCTACTGTTATTGTAGACGATGATACAACAATAGACGCTAACCCTTTGATAGCCAATGATGATGATTTGATTGAAAAGGAATGGGTTGATAGAGCAAAAAAGATAGTAGCAGGCACTAAAGACAATCCGTACAAGCGCGAAGAAGAAGTGAGTAAGCTTCAAATTGATTACATTAAAAAAAGATATGGGAGAGAGCTTGATGCTGCCGCATAGGCATTTGTTAAGGCCTTGATATTATTATGATGAGCTTTTTGTTAACTATAACCTTCATACTAGCTACTGGCATATTGGTATCTGCTTTGATATTTTCTCAATATAGAAAAACATTACGTGAAGCTAAAAATTATGAACGTGGGTTAAAGATGGTTCCGATGTATATACATATACCACCGTCAAGTGATGACTTAGAATCTAATAACCGTGATGAACGTGATCTTACTGAAGAAATTCTTTCGCAAGCTCAGGTTATGTATAATATTATATCCAGCACTGCAGTTAAGGGTTTCAAGAGTAGAATCTACGGTCAGAGGCATATATCTTTCGAGATAGTTGCTCATGAGGGTTTGATACATTATTATGCTGTTGTCCCGATCGTTTTAACTGACATAGTCAGGCAAGCTGTAGTGGCCGCTTATCCCTCAGCTCGTTTAGAGGAAGTGGAAGAGCGTAATATTTTTAGCCAGGCTGGAAAAATGAGCGGTACTATTGGTGGTGAATTTACTTTAAAGAAAAGTTATGTTTATCCTATCGCTACATATCAAGAGTCAAAGAGGGATGCTGCTAGGTCTTTGTTAAATGCTTTATCTACGGTTACTCGTGATGACGGTGTGGCTATACAAATGATGATTAGACCGGCTACTGATAGTTGGGTTAAAAATTCGATATTTACCGCGAATAAAATAAAAAAAGATAAAGGAGCAAAGGACAATGGACTATCTAGCCTCTTTAAACCGAAAAGCCTCATGGAGGCGCTTTGGAAGCCACCCCAGACAGGGGAGTCTAAACCTGAAGATAAACAATTATCTTCATTAGAGCAAGGTTTAGTAGAGGCGATTGAAGAAAAAACTCGCTATCCTGGTTATGAAACTCTAATAAGGGTAGTTGTGTCGTCTAATACTTCGGCTAGGTCGCAATCTTTGCTAAAAAATATAATCGCTGCCTTCTCACTATTTGATTCGACCACTAACAATGGTTTTAAATTCAGTATAGCTAAGGATATAGAAGAATTAGTTACCGCATATATTTTTCGTTTCTTTCCCCAAACTTTAACTCAAAATATATTGAATAGTGTAGAGCTTGCGACAGTATTTCACTTACCAGATCAAAATAATATACCTACTTCGCAGGTTCAAAGGCAAATGGCAAAGCAAGTTGACGGTCCCACTCAGATGATGAATGAGGGTTTTTTGCTTGGCTACAATGAATTTCGTGGAATAAAGAAAGAAATTAGACTTAGCACTAATGATCGTCGTCGACATACATACATGATTGGACAGACTGGCACAGGTAAGTCAAACTTGCTTGAAAATCTGGCTTTTCAGGATATGATGGACGGTCGTGGGTTCGCTTTTATTGATCCTCATGGTGATTCAGCAGAAAAACTATTAGGAATGGTGCCAAAAGAACGAGTGGAGGATGTAATTTATTTTAGTCCAGGTGATATGGAAAATCCAATAGGGCTAAACTTGTTTGAGTTTGAGACTCAGGATCAACGTGATTTCTTGATTCAAGAGTCAATTGCTATGCTTTATCGTCTATATGACCCAGGCCATACGGGTATTATAGGCCCGCGTTATGAGCATTGGTTCCGTAACGCAGCGCTAACGATTATGAGCGACCCCAACGGATCTACATTTATTGACGTACCTCAGGTTTTCAATGATCAATCGTTCACTGACGAAAAGATGAAATATGTTACTGATCGTACAGTGCTTGATTTTTGGAACAAAGAGATGGCTCAGACTAGTGATGCAAATAAATCTGAAGTTTTGGGATGGTTTGTTAGTAAGTTTGGTGCTTTTCTATCTAATGAGATGATGCGAAACGTCATCGGACAAACTAAAAGCGGTTTTAATATGCGCGATATTATGGACAATAAAAAAATATTACTAGTGAATCTTTCGAAAGGTAAAACCGGTGAGCTTAATTCACAGCTACTTGGCATGATTTTTGTGATGAAGTTTCAGGCTGCGGCAATGGGAAGGGCTAATGTTACAGAAGACCAGCGCCAAGACTTTTCTTTGTATGTGGATGAGTTTCAAAACTTTGCTACAGATTCTTTCGCGACGATTTTGTCTGAGGCTAGAAAATATCGGCTGAATTTAGTTTTAGCAAATCAATTTATGACCCAACTAACAGATAATATTCGTGAATCAATACTTGGAAACATCGGAACGGTGATTAGTGGTCGTCTAGGCATAACTGATGCTGAAATTTTGCAAAAAAAGTTTATGCCGACTTTTGATGCCGAAGACTTAACAAAATTACCGAACTATCAAACAATCGCCTCAGTTATGATTAATGGCGTGCCGTCAGCTGCGTTTAGCATGGCGTTAGTACCTCCCATGGGAACTTCTAATAATCAATTAAGAGAGGCTTTAAAGAAGCTCTCAGCGACTAAATATGGGCGTCCTAGAGCTCAGGTTGAAAAAGAAATATTTGCACGACTAGGAGCTGGTGACGTTGCTAAAAAAATAAAGATAGATGCAATGAAAAAAGTTCAGCAAGATAGAATGGATAGGATAAAATCGTCAGCTCAACCTGTAGATAAAGCCCCCAGTAGCGGAACTTCATTTCTAGACGATTGGCTATCAAAGCGTCAACAAATAGAGGCTAACAAGCCAAAATTAGCTAATGACAGCAATATGGACCTTACAGATAAGGACACTACTAAAATCATCAATGATAACCTCAACAAGCCAGACGATAATTTGGACGAAGAAGTTGTAATAAGACTTAGATAATAGTAATGATAAATAAAACTAAGATTTATTGCCTGTAACTAAAACATGGAAATAGTCGTATATAAGACCGATTATCCAACCTATTGTAAAAGCAATGATTGATTCAGAGCCCGATAGTAAATATCCTATTTTTTTTGCTATTACATAAGTCACTAATGTTAGTATCAATGCAAATACTGCACCAGACAAAAGAGCGTTTGGTCTGGCAATGGTGTTTCCTAATATATCACTTGTTTTTTCTATCACCTTGTTATGAATTACTTTGCTGAATAAACGACTATTTATTGGCAATTCAGCCTGTACTCGCTTCATCGTTCGACCATAGCTTTCGTTACGTTGCTTTTTATTGATTTGACCGCGTTTTGTGGGGCCAGTATGGCCTTTTGCGTGATGCTTCTCTTTACCACCGGCTTCTACGCTTATGGCGGTTTCTAGGGCCTCTAGACGAGCTTTCTCGGCTTGAGTCTCAATATCTCTGGGGGATAGTTCGATAGAGGATTCAGGCTTGTTATTGAGCTTTTCTATCTGCTTGCTGGCAGATTCTTGGCTTTCGATTTTATTTTCTTGTCTGTCTTGTAATTGTTCTGAACTGGTCATTTTGATTTACCTCTTAGTAATATTAGATTGTACCTGAATTTGTATCTTTTCTTATCAAGCGTATTTCTTCTTTGACTTGACGAGTTCGTGCATAGAAGTAGGTTATTACAGCCAGCACTACTCCCATAAAAATCATATTTTCTGTTGGTCCAGTTTTTGGTAGTTCTGTGGCTATTTTCTCAATTATTTTTGGAGTTGGGCAATCGACATTAATATCTATAGAGTTACCAAAAGTATTAGTAATGATACAGTCATAAGATGTATTGTCGCTTGAGCCTTGGGCGGTTGCGGGGATTATATCTAGTAATCTTATTACAAACGTTCTTGTTTGTTTGGTATTTGGGGCTAGCGTTACGTCTGGCCAAGATAAAACACCAGTCTCTTTGTTTAATGTGCCCCCACCATAGTCGATTATAGTTGCGTATTCTAAGGTATCAGCTAAATGATCTTCCAGTTTTACCGAACTTGGACTAAGTCCTGTATTTTCGACTGTAACCGTATAACTTATTTGATCATTTGCTTTAGCTATAACTGAAGATGCATCGACAAAACCTTGCGAGGTGTTAGTAGCTTTTTTTGTTTTAACTATATTAGGTATACATGAAGGATTATTTATCCATAATGTTGAGTTACCTGGGCATGGTTTGCAATTTTCGTCACTAGCTAAGATATTAGAATTAACTATACATTTTGGTGGAGGTGGTGGTGGAGGTGTTATGTCGGTTACTAAATTGCCGCATGATTGCATTATAGCGAACCAGCCAATCTTGCTTGAATGACCTACCCAGCCCCAGATATCCGTATCTGGACTCATGCGTAAGTTTAAAGGTCTTGAGTAAACGGTTGTAACTTGTTGTCCGTTTGAGTTTGTTATGCTATATTGTCTTTCGCCTTGAGCATAGCTAAAGGTTGGAGCAAAACCCCAAGATAATTTGTCTCCAACTTTCCATGACGTGAATTGTGAGGAAGTTATTTCATCTCTGGTTATACCGACATAGTTCATCACATCCTTTAGATTTTTTGTGTTTGAATCGTATGGTGCTAAAAAGTTATTTATAGATCTATCCGCACCCAGGCCAAGTCCACCAGATACCATGTCGCTAGGATTAGATGCGTTGGCTGACTCGGGCGGCTGGAATACTAACAGTGATTGGACTACTAGAGCAAGAGCTACGAAGATTAAACCTAAGCGTCTAGTTGTTTCTTCTTTGCGTAATCTTTTGGCGTAAAATCCGAGTTGTCCGACTAATGCTGGGCTGAAGGGTAGGTTTGATATTATTTTTTTAAACATATTGTTTTATTTGTGTTTTTATTGATATACCTCTTGTGATACACTTTAGCATAAGGAATATGTTCAATGCAATAGCTTGAGTGAACACAAATTATTCGTTATAATGGTAATATTGTAAATAGCTAGTTAGATTGAAACGAATAAGGGAGTTGATAGTGGCTGAACAAAAAATTGATAATACTTATGACGGATCGCAGATTCAGGTCCTTGAAGGACTCGACCCGGTTCGCAAACGTCCGGGAATGTATATTGGTAGCACTGGTTATGATGGTTTACATCACTTAATCAAAGAGATTGCAGATAATTCAATCGATGAGGCTATTGCTGGCTATGCTACTAAAATTAAAGTTACATTATTAAAAGATGGTGGTGCTCGAGTTGATGACGATGGACGCGGTATACCGGTTGATAAACATCCCAAGACTGGTCTAAGCGCTTTAGAAACTGCGCTTACTATTCTACATGCCGGCGGTAAATTTGGTGGCGGTGGGTATAAGGTCTCTTCTGGTCTTCATGGAGTTGGTTCAAGCGTGGTGAACGCACTTTCAACCACTTTTATAGCTGAGGTTGTAAGAAAAAGTCAGTTATACCGTATTGAATTTAAACAAGGTATAACACAAGGTAAGCTTCAGAAGTTAGGTGAAACCGATAAAGTCAGAGGTACCTCAATAACATTCTATCCTGATCCAACTATATTTAAGGAAACTGTATCGTTTGATTATAAATGGGTAGTAAACTATTTGCGACACCAAGCTTATTTAACTAAAGGTATATATGTTTACGTTAAAGATGAAAGAACCAATGAAAGAGAAGCTTTTTATTTTGAAGGTGGTATCCAAAGCTATGTAAAGCATTTAAACGTAGGCAAGGATGTTGCAAGCGAGAATGTGTTCTATGTAGAAAAGCAAATAGAAGATTCTGTAGTTGAAATTGCCGTACAATATAATGATACTTTTACAGAGACAGTTAAGCCATTTGCAAACAACGTACTGACTTTAGATGGTGGAACACATTTAATTGGCTTTCGATCTGCACTTACTCGTGTGATTAATGATTATGCCCGTAAAAGCGGTTTACTTAAAGAGAAAGAAGACAATCTTACAGGTGATGATATACGTGAAGGGCTAACTGCCGTTATTTTAGTTAAATTACCAGACCCTCAATTTGAAGGTCAAACTAAAAATAAACTAGGTAATCCAGAGGTCCGGCGTTACGTAGAGCAAGTAATGAATGAATACTTCTCTTATTATCTAGAAGAGAATCCCAATGTTGCTAAGAAAATTGTAGGAAAAGCACTCTTAGCTGCAAGAGCTCGTAAGGCCGCACGTGCTGCACGAGATAACGTTATTCGAAAAGGAGTCTTTGATGGACTTAATTTACCAGGCAAACTGGCTGATTGTTCAAGCAAGAAGCCTGCCGATTCAGAGCTATATATTGTAGAGGGAGATTCAGCTGGAGGCTCTGCTAAATCAGGACGCGATAGTAAGACTCAAGCTATTTTGCCTTTAAGGGGTAAGGTTTTAAATGTTGAACGCGCCAGACTAGATAGAATGCTTGGCAACAATGAAATTGTAAGTTTGATAAAAGGTATGGGGGTTGGTATCGGCGATCAGTTTGATATTTCTGGACTTCGATATCATCGAGTTATTATTATGACCGATGCCGACGTCGACGGTAGTCACATTGCAACGCTTCTAATGACATTCTTTTTCCGTTATATGAGAGAAGTGGTTGATGGCGGACATATATATTTAGCAAAACCACCATTATTTTTAATGAGAGTTGGAACTAAGAAATATTATGCATACAGTGATGAAGAGCGAGATTCGATAATTGACGGCTTAATCGCTGACCGTAAAGAGAAGGGTATTAAAGTTGATGGTGAGTCTGATAGAACTAAACAAGCCGGCATTACTATGCTGCAGCGATACAAAGGTCTTGGTGAGATGGATGCCGAGCAATTATGGGAAACAACTATGAACCCTGAAAATCGTGTATTGATTCAAGTTAGGGTAGCAGATGCTGAAAAAGCAGACGCTATATTTACTAAACTTATGGGCGATCAAGTTGATTTAAGGAAGAGTTTTATACAAGGAAGAGCAAAATCGCTAAATATTGAGGAGTTGGATATTTAATTATGGATGATGATAAAAATACACCAATTGAAGGTGAAGTTGTACAAATTGCAACACATTCACGTATTGTTGAAGATAGAACAGTTGAAGATGTCATGGAGGATAATTTTCTTCGCTACTCTATGAGCGTAATTATTGATCGCGCACTACCTGACGTTCGTGACGGGCTAAAGCCTGTGCACCGTCGTATTTTGTATTCTATGGGAGAGCAAGGGTTAAGGCCCGGCGGTAGATTTACTAAATCAGCTCGTATCGTGGGTGATGTAATGGGTAAATATCACCCTCATGGCGATAGTGCCATTTATGATTCTATGGTTCGTTTGGCTCAAAATTGGACAATGCGCTATACACTAGTTAATGGTCAAGGAAACTTTGGATCAATGGATGGTGATCCTGCCGCCGCCTCTCGATACACAGAAGCACGTCTTGATAGGCCAGGTTTTGAATTATTGACAGATCTAGATAAAGATACGGTTGATTTTCGTGATAACTATGACGGTTCTGAAAGAGAACCTGTTGTATTACCTGCAAAGCTTCCAAACCTGTTACTAAATGGTCAGATTGGTATTGCCGTGGGGATGGCAACGAGTATACCACCGCATAACCTTAGCGAACTTGTTGATGCAACTATTCATTTAATTGACGACCCAGAGGCTACTCTTGATGACCTTATGAAATATGTGAAGGGCCCTGATTTTCCTACTGGAGCTATAGTTTATGGTGGTGCTCCAATGAAGCAGGCTTATCAGAATGGTCGTGGAAGTGTTGTAATTCGTGCTGTTGCTAACATCGAAGAGACTAAAAAAGGCCGTAGCCAAATTATTGTCACAGAGATGCCATTTGCTGTAAATAAAGCAACGCTTATTGAGAAGATTGCTGAACTGGTTAAGGCCAAAAAAATTACAGCGATTAGCGATCTAAGAGATGAAAGTGCTAGGGGATCGGTCAGATTAGTTATTGAGTTAAAGAAGGATGCATATCCAAAGAAAATACTAAACCAGTTATATAAGTTGACTTCTTTGCAGACTAGCTTTCATTTTAATATGCTAGCCTTGATTGATGGTATTCAACCACGAATTCTTGGACTCCAAGAAATTTTGAGTGAATTTATAAAACACCGTCAAATAGTCGTTCGTCGTCGTACTGAATTTGAATTACGAAAAGCCAAAGAGCGTGCTCATATTCTTGAGGGTTTAATGATAGCGTTAGATCATATTGACGAAGTGATTAAGACTATTCGCGCCAGTAGGACAAGCGAAGACGCCGAAGTTGCTTTAATTGAGAAATTCAAATTATCTGTAATTCAAGCCAAAGCTATTCTGGCGATGCAGCTTCGACGTTTGACCGGCCTAGAGCGAGAGTCTATTGAAAACGAGCTAAAAGAGTTATCTGAATTAATCGCTAAGCTTGAGGCACTATTAGCTGATGAACATGAAATTCTGCGAGTTATCAAAGAGGAACTCCTAGAGATGAAAGAAAAATATGGTGATGATAGGCGCAGTCAGATGATAAACCATGAACTTGGTAAATTTAGTGACGAAGAGCTTATACCAGAAGAAGACAGTGTTATCTTGTTAACTGCAGAAAATTACATAAAACGAACTTTAGTTAGCGAGTATCGACGTCAGCATAGAGGTGGTAAAGGTAAGAGAGGTATGTCCATTAAGGCTGAGGATGTTATTGACCAATTAGTGCCTGCCAGTACTCACGACTACTTACTATTCTTTACTAATCGTGGTCGTATATTCCGTCTTAAGGCCTATGAAGTACCAGCTGCAAGCTTAGCAACAAAGGGTGTTGCGGCTGTAAACCTACTGCAACTTCAACCAGAAGAGAAAATAACATCTATTATTCGTCACGAAAAAGATGCAAGTGATGACGGCTATCTATTTATGGCTACCACAAAGGGTACGATAAAAAAGACGCCATTAAAAGACTATGCTAATATTCGTACAAATGGGCTTATCGCCATCAAACTTGACGAAGGTGATGAACTTCGTTGGATACAGAAGACTAATGGTAACGACGATGTTATTATCTCGACATCAGCTGGGCAAGCAATAAGATTTAATGAAAAAGATGCTCGTCCAATGGGCCGATCTGCTAGGGGCGTACGTGGAGTTCGCTTGCGACCAAACGACCAAGTAGTTGGTATGGACATAGTTAGTGACGATAATCGAAAGATGCTAGTTATAAGCGAGAATGGATATGGTAAGTCGACAAAGGTTTCTAATTTCCCTTCACATAAGCGTGGCGGTGTTGGTATAAAAGCGGCAGTTGTTACTGCTAAGACCGGACCGATAATCGCAGTCCATACTCTTGAACCTAACGCAAGTGAAGTGCTGCTTATATCTAATGAAGGTCAGGCAATTAGAGTAGGCATAAAAGATATTCCAACTCTCGGTAGAACTACTCAAGGTGTACGTATTATGCGAATACATGAAGGCGATAAGGTTGCTTCAATTGGATTGATGCCAGAGCAGAACGAAGTTATTGAAGAGGATGAAGAGTAGAACATGTTATATAGTGTAGTTTCACCATACCTAGTTGCTGTCCTTGCTGCATGGTTTGGCGCACACGCTATAAAATACATTGTTGATTTAATAAAAAAAGAGAGTTATGGGCTTCGGTCGTATATATTCATGTCGGGCGGCATGCCTAGCTCGCATACCGCAACTGTAGTGGCTATGGCTACTGTCATTGGCCTTATCGATGGAGTTGGTTCGGGCCTATTTGGTCTATCTGTGCTATTTGCTTTGATTGTTATGTATGATGCAGTTAAAGTTCGTAGGTCCTCTGGAGAACAAGGTATAGCAATTAGAGCTTTAATTAAAGAACAAAAAAGTAGAGTAACTTTTCCTCGTGTTTATAGAGGCCATACGCCGATAGAAATGGCTGCTGGAGCGCTTTTAGGGGTCGTAATTGGAGCCGTTGTTTTTTTATCAACTATTTAAATTGAGATTACTCTTGACTACCATGTAAGTTATGAGGTATGATTGATAACAATCTGGTCGCAAGATTTTATGCGGAACAACGTGGAGTTGCAACAGATGAAAAGAACCTTGACAATTTAGTTGTGCAAATCATCGTCAGTTTATATTGAGTTATAAACTAAGTTAATTTATTAACTATAGTTTTTTTATGGAGAGTTTGATCCTGGCTCAGGATGAATGCTGGCGGCGCGCCTAACACATGCAAGTCGAGCGGTAACAGGGGTAATTTATTACCTGCTGACGAGCGGCGGACGGCTGAGTAACGCGTGG